>OLIX01000256.1_pt1 | contig 58274 bp, 28 predicted proteins | sample 1601331 | NCBI WGS metagenome assembly OLIX01 (sample SAMEA2452120, study PRJEB22498) | human gut metagenome | biome: human feces; feature: human gut; material: feces | place: Australia | collected 2012 | reverse complement strand
ACAAAACTCGATCGCCCCCCATAGCTGATAAGGCGGACGGTGACCGTATTCTGCCCTGCCTGCAAGACGGAAGCCGGGACTTTATAAATACGGGGTGGATACTGATAGGCCGTTGCTCCCACAAACGTACCGTTTACAAAAACAGAATCGGCATCCACCATACATCCCAATCGCAAGACGGCATCCTTGCCGGCTTGCCCGGCTGTAAGGGTTACCTTTTGCCTGAACCAGTGCGAACCACTGACCGGATAACCATTCTTCATACCTAAAGCTGATGAAAACATATTTACAGTTTCCCAGTCTGAGTCATCCACGTCGGAGCGATACCAGGCAACTTGTGATTGAAGCCCTTCATCATCCCGGTACAGAGTTGCCTCCCAAAACTGGGACATCATGCCTCCCGCCTTGTTGCACATTTCACGATATTCATCCGAATTTAAAAGGTCTCTCTCACGCAAACTCCGTGGAAAAGCGCGGAGTGCATCCTCGCTCATCCAGGCTTCAATGGAACTACCTCCCCAACTGGAATTGACGATTCCTACAGGAACTTTCGTCTCTGCATACATCTCTTTGGCAAAGAAATAGGCCAATGCCGAGAATGAAGGGGCATTCTCTTTGGTCAGCCTCTTCCAGTCCATCCCGGAGGGAATATCTTCTTTGGCTCCATGCAGGTCATTGCCGTAAGGCGTTTTGACATACCGAATCATCTGATTTTCATAAGTTGCGATTTCTTCGGCAAACATATCGGTCACTCTTCCAGCTGTCAGTTCCATATTGGACTGACCGGAACACAGCCACACATCACCAATGAGAATATCCCTTATAAGCACATCGTTTATCTTCATGTCAAAAGGTCCTCCTGCCTTAGCTGCAGGAAGAACGATTTGCCATGTCCCGTCCCCGGTGGCTACAGTCTGATATTTGTTCTTTCCGAATTGAAGGTTTACACCTTCACCGGGGTCAGCTATTCCCCATATCTTGATGGACTGATTGCGTTGCAGTACCATTCCATCCGACAGAACGGTCGGCAACTTCACTTTTGCTTCCAGATACAGCGAACAGACAAACGAGAGGAAAGCAAACAAAAAAAACTTGTTTTTCATACGAATTCTATTAACAGCATTACACGTCATGCGCATGCTCTATAAAGATTTGATGAACGTCACCCTATATGTCTTGACAATACCCCGGTAATCAAATTTCACGATAGCAGTGCCGGAGGCCGATGCCGCTTGGGTAATTTTGATTTTCACATCTTTGTTGTCCGCAGAAGCCGATACAACCGGAATTCCGCTTGCATCAGCCGGAACCTTATAAGTGGCTTCGTAAATGTCATAGCCGGTAATACCGTTAGCATTCGTCGAACGCACCGGAGCCTCAGGCAATTCGATGTTCTTTCCGTTTACCGTAATGCCCACTACAGGAGCAACCGGACGGACAATTTCTTTCCTCTTCGAACTGAATCCCAGTCCGATTAAATCGAAAAGAGCACCTTCCGGACCTTCGGCAACAAGGAATATGGCATGCTTTTTATTCAGACCATCAACAAACTTTGATACATCTATTTTGAATTGCTTTGCTTCTTGTGCAGAATTGGCAGGAACGGATATTTCACCGATTTTTTCCCCTTTCCATGTTGCATTATCCCAAGGTCCATCCAACCATACATTAACTTTAAACGTTTTAGGCGTTTTCGGTGTAAGAAAAAGGTTAAATGCTGTTTGGTTTCCTTTTTTTGTTCCTTCAAAAGCCTTCAAACCTGACTTGTCTTTATCCAACCCTCCGAATCCGAAATATTTATATCCTATTATATTGCCATTTTTTACATTTGTAACAGGCGCATGATTATCCCAAATATCCCAAGAATCTTGTTGAAGAGTTACATCAGAAAGATAACATGCAATCCCTGCGGAATAATATTGATAAGGATCAAGACCATAAATGTGGAAACCTTCGGAAGTAACTTCGGCACCTCTATATTCATTTCCCCGGCTATCTTTGACCGTCCAGATACTGTCCTCAGCATACGGATCATACGCCCTGATAGACACCTTTCCGCCTTCCGATACCGATTTCTCGTCCCACTCCACACGAACCGGAGCCACCATGCTCTGACGTGCGTACCCGAATCCTCTGGGTGGACGATGGTAGAACACATACCATTGCCCGTTAATCAGCTGTATGCTTCCATGCGTATTATGCCCCGCATTGGTTGTCTGCAACCGCGAGCCGTCCCGGTTCAGTACCGGCGCACGCGAATCGACCAGAACACCGCCGCTTTTCCACGGACCCAACGGAGTATCGCCGTATGCGTAACGCAAGGTGGAATTGGTAATACCCAGTCCATACTCAGCACCCGAATATCCGCTATAAATCATTACGTATTTATCCCCCACCTTACGTATGGATGAAGCCTCGAAAAAACCATACGCTCCAAGGTCTTCTCCCGGACAGATACTCGGATATGCAGTGCCCTTCGGATCCCGGACGCCGCCGTCAGGAGTACCGGAAGGCATGAAATAAGGAATGACTTCTGTTCCGGGGCGGACGGAATACATGGTATTCTGATCCAGTTGCGCAGCCGACGAACGCTGGAATCCCCAGTATCCGTATGCCCTGAAACCGATTGCATAATCCGGGTCGTTCACGTCCGTAACCGGTTCGATATAGACAGATGGGTCAAAGCCAAGGATGCTTCCCGGCAAGGCTTTCGTTCCATCAGCAGTCAGATTGACCGGTGTAAAAGGTCCGTCGGGACGGCTTCCTTTGGCAACCATCGCTTCCCTGTTCGCACCGCGACTATGCGGAAACAGATAATATTCCTTGATGCCATCCTTCCTTTTCACCTCCACAAGGTCGGGAGCATACATCACGTCCCACTGTCCTGCCGATTGATACGTAAAAATCGGGCCTTCGTCCCGCCAGCTCGACAAGTCTTCCACCGGTGCCGACCACATTCTGGTATCGGCACCGCAATAGCTGCTGAAACGTACATCGTGTGAACCAATGATATACACACGATATTTTCCCGGCTGGTCGGGATCCTCAAACACACGGGGCTCACCATCAGGCAAGTGTTCCCACAACGGTAGATACGGATTACCTGCCCCCCGATAAACATACTTGGAAGCGTCCGGCTGATTGCCAGCTCTTGCCCCCGTTCCTGCCAATGAAAACATAACTGCAAACAACGATAAAATTAGTTGGACTCTTTTTGAAACCATATTAATCTGTTTTATATTAAAGTTATCATGATCATTATTTAACGCTGCTCTCGGGCGAACCAAGGAATGAGGATTTCAATCCTCCGAAGTCTATCATCACCTTTTGCAACACCAAGGCCGACTCCAGTGGACGGATACGCAAAGTATGCCTGTCTTTCTCGTCTATACGATGTGTAGTCTGCGTAGTGATGGCATGTTCTGCCTGCCACTTGCCTAATTCTCCCTTGTATTCACCATTGATATTTACGATGTGTTCCTCGCCACCGTCCAGACTCACCGCATAGCGCAAGCCCTTGTAGTCATTGAAGTTCAGCGTGGCGGAAAAACGGGCATAAACTGTTATCTCACCGCTTTTCGGTGTCTCGAAGTCATACTCCAGATACATGGTCTGGTCGGGTACGGCTGTACAAGGAGAAGTGGTAACGGCAGAAAGCGTACGTCCCAGGTTGGGGATAGTTATCCAATGCGCCGAAGCACCGTCAACGGCACGGGCATAATGCTCCGCTTCCATGGAGATATAGCCGTCTTCTTCCTTAAAGATACGGGAAGACGAGACGTCATGTGGCTCGGATACCATGGTGACATCAGGCATGATGTTATGTTTCGGTTCCTGCCATGAACGGTAACCGATATGGGTTTGATCCATTAGATGATTCCATTTTCCGCCACTAATAATGTGATTATAATAATAGGTCAAAACGGAATCACGCTCAAAACAGCTTCGCACCTTGTCTGCCCACCGGTTCGCTTCCACATCGTTCTTGGCAGCCAGAGAGCGGTTCATCGCCACAGCATAATACATTTCGTACAGATTAGCGCATGCCTGGATGGGGAACAAGATCAGTTGGTCAAAAGCATCCCGATGGGTTTCAGGCATCAGATAGTAAAGCCTCAGAGCGTCAAGACTCAAAGCCGTATAATCGTCTTTTACGCGTTGCCACTCGTTGTAATTGTCAAGGCTGTATGTTTTATCGTTCAAGGACTCGGGAGTCATGCGGCGGTTGTACTTCGTATAAGTGTCAATCAGGCGTGCCGCCTCCTTTGCATATCTCTCGCCAAATTGTTGCGCACAGAATCTCTCCGTATGTTGCAGCAGATTATTTTCGTTGAAGCGTGAAGGATTCCATGCCATGTCAAGGAAGAATGTAATGGGATATTCCATCGGCTTGAAATCGCCCACGTTCACCACCCACAACTCACGCACGCCGTGTTCGTAAGTGAGGTTCATCTGTTCCCAGGTACGCTGTATCTGGGTTATATTGATCCATTTGGAGTTGCGGGGCGCGCCTACATAGTCAAAGTGATAATACATGCCGTAACCGCCTTTCCGAGGTTTGGCATCAAGGGAGGTAAGTCTGCGCACATTCCCCCAGTTGTCATCGCAAAGCAGGAGAGTCACATCGTCGGGCACACGCATGCCTTTATCGTAATAGTCTTGCACTTCTTTATAAAGCGCCCACACTTGCGGGGTTTCCTTCGCTTTCTTTCCGGTCACCTTTTCGATAATCTTCTGCTGGTCCTTCACGACGTTCTGCAGCAACGAGATATTTGTACCTTCACTCATTGCCTCGTCGCCGTCGCCACGCATGCCTACCGTAATGACCGACTCCCAGTCTTTGCAACGTTCCATGCCTGATTGCCAGAAGTCACGCAACACTTTCCCGTTCGTCTTATAATTCCATTCCCCGGTGCCACGGCGTTTCCAGTCTTGTTGTGCCAATCCCATTGGTTCATGATGTGAAGTTCCCATTATGATGCCCATTTCATTAGCCAGAGGACCATTTAGAGGATCGTCATCATAAAAGGCACTGTTCCACATGGCGGGCCATAGGAAGTTTCCTTTCAGGCGCAACACCAGTTCAAACAGTTTCTCATAAAACTTGCTGTTGAATCCGCCGAAAGTCATATTTGCCCAACCGCCCAGACAAGGCCACTCGTCATTCAAGAAGATGCCGCGATATTTCACGGCAGGTTCTCCGTCGGTATATATCCCTTCCTTTATACTGACGACATCCTGTTTCCGAACCGGCACATCCGCCCAATAATACCAGGGCGAAACTCCCATTTGAGCGGATAACTCATAAATGCCGTAAATGGTTCCTCGCTTGTCGCTTCCGGCAATGACCACAGCTTCATCCACTCCGTCCAATGGCTTTTTGACGGTTGTCAGTATATACTTCTCGCATTTTCCCTGAAGGTCTTCGGCATTCAGCTTGCCGGCCTTTACCAGCTGCTGTATCCATGTACTGTTATCAATGGAGCCGATAATGAAGACACGATTTGAAGACGAGGCATGACCACTCTCCGGTTTTACTCCCGTTACCCGTTCCGCATCCGACTGCAAATTGGCTACAGCTCTCAATACGCCTTTGTCCTCCGCCTCGTCCACTATAATGGGGCAAGCACTTCCATCTTTAATCCAGATGAATCCGCCTGTACCGTTGATAACGAAAGTCTCAGTTGCAAACAAAGACTGTACCCAACTTAGGGAACACATCAAAAAAAGAATCGTGTAAATTGTTCTCATGGTATTCATTATACAGTTAATCTATTTATCAATAATCCTAGGTTACTAAACTAATGCAAAGATAGTTCATCTGCATAAGAATCATCATACGATTGCGTTCCCTATTCACCTGTAGCATGTTACGTAATCTTTTGCTATGTTACATAAATCATTATCTATGTTACAAGTTCAAATTGGAGGTTCATACTCGAATAAAATAATTCCCTTTTTATTAGGGAATATATCAGGCTTTAAATTACTTTTGTAGAAACAATCCAAGAAAACACATACCATGAAAGATACGTTGACTTTAATTTTATTATTGTTCATGCCACTGTTAGGGCACGGACAATCATGCAGGTTGTTTACAACCGATCGGGAATTATCCAGCAGTCTGATCAATAAGATATTTCAAGACCGGAACGGGATGATATGGATTGCCACGGAAGATGGTTTAAATCGTTATGATGGTGCTAAATTCACCATATACAAGCATAAAGCCGGTGATGAACATTCGTTGGCGCACAATTATGTACGTACTCTTGCCGAGGACAGTAAAGGGCATTTGCTTATCGGAACTTACAACGGAATACAGATGTATAATCCGGCTACGGATAATTTTACGCCACCCGCTACATGGGAAGACGGAAAGCCATTCGAAAACACAATCATTGATATTCTGGAACGAAAGAATGGAGAAATCTGGGTTTCGGGGAACGTATTATGTTCATTGACGATTGACGAGAAAGAAGGCAGACTCACAGTCGGGAATCTCAAGTTACCTATACCGACAAGTATGACTGACTATATCATTGAAGACCGGAATCAATCCATTTGGATGATTAGAGGTGACAACGGCATTTATAAGCTTGATACAGATAACAAAGTCACTCATTATTTAGGTTCAGAGAAAGGAGTCGGTATTGTCAGTATCTGCTATGATTCACAAGGCAATATCTTTGCTGCTGCTATGGGAAAAGGATTGCTTAAATATGATAAAAAGACCGACTCGTTTATTCCGATACCGTATGAAGGGAAAACAAATCTACCGGTCAAAACACTCTGTCCAAGCAGTCAGGATGAACTCTATATAGGTACGGACGGAAGAGGCATAAAGATATTCAACAATAGAACGCAGCGAATAACAGACTATGCTTTTGAAAGTACTTATTTTAACTCAAGTACTTCAAAAGTACACTCCATATTGAAGGACAATGCCGGAAATTTTTGGCTTGCCATCTACCAAAAAGGCGTCATGCTGATTCCCGCTCAAGCAAACAGTTTTAAATATTTAGGATACAGATCCATTGATAAAAATATTATTGGTTCCAACTGCATCACGGCTATGCACAAGGATCGGAATGGAATTATGTGGGTGGGTACCGACAACGATGGAATCTATGGCATAGCAAGAGGCGGAACACAGAAAGCGCATTTCCGAGTGACCGATGAACCTTCTTCCGTTCCATCCACGGTTATAAATCTGTATGAAGACTCAGAACAAAATTTGTGGTGCGGTTCATTTATCAACGGTATGGGCAAACTGGACAAGGCGACCGGACATTGCACTTATCGGCGGGACTTGTTGGATGAAGACGGAAAACATGTACAACGCGTTTATGACTTTGCCGAAGACAAATATAAAAGGCTCTGGATAGCGACCATGGGATCCGGACTGTTCTATTTAGACCTGATGAACGAACGTATGGTCTATCATGAAAAGATAAATTCACAAGTTAACAACTGGATCAGTTGTTTATACTATTCTAAAGACAACAAACTCTATGTAGGTACTTACGACGGAATAAACTGCATTGATTTGAACACAGACGAGTTCAAAATGCAGAAGCTATTGCCCAAACATATTATCATCTCTATCTACGAAGACTTTCAGGGCACAATATGGATAGGAAGTTCCGATGGTCTTTTCAGTTGGGTTCCCCAAACACAAAAGTTATCAACTTATACCACGGCCAACGGCTTGCCAAGCGATGCCATTTACGCCATCCAGGGTGACGGTCAAGGCTATCTGTGGATAAGTACCAATGCCGGTATCTCGCAATTCCACCCCGAAAGCGGCCGGTTTATCAACTATTATGTAGGTGACGGGCTGCAAGGTAACGAATTCAGTAAAAACGCTTCGTACAAGGATAGGGAAGGTATTATCTGGTTTGGCGGAATGAATGGCATCACTTATTTCAATCCGCAGGAGATCACGAATCCCGCCAAGAAATGGAATATCCGTATAACCGATTTTTATCTGCATAACCAATCCGTGCGAAAAGGTATGAAAAGCGGTGGTTATGAAATTATCGACCGACCGGTATTTGAAGCAAAGGAGTTTCAACTCTCGCATTCCGACAATGCATTCAGTATCGAATTCTCTACTCAGGAACTGAACAGTCCCGAACGGGTGACTTATCTCTATGCCATGAACAATGACCCTTGGATAGCCCTGCCCGCGGGTACCCATCGGGTATCATTCAGCAATCTGGCACCGGGTATTTACCGTTTTCGTGTAAAGGCTATGGACTATACCCTTTACTCGGATGTAAGAGAAATTATGATTTACATCCATCCGGCATGGTGGGCCACCGGATGGGCAAAACTCCTCTATTTTCTGATTGCGCTAGCAGCTGTCGGAGGTGTCATTGCACAAATACGTCATCGTTACCGTATGCGTCAGGAGATGATGCAGCATGTTCATGCAGAACAATTAAATGAGGCGAAACTGCAATTTTTTATCAATATATCACACGAAATACGTACGCCGATGTCACTTATCATCAGTCCGTTGCAAAAATTAATGGATAATGATACTGACAATTTACGGCAAAAAGCCTACCGCACTATCTACCGGAATGCCGAACGAATTCTAAGACTGGTAAATCAATTGATGGATATCCGAAAGATAGACAAAGGGCAAATGTCACTAGTTTTTCGTGAGATTGAAATTACAGGATTTATCAATGATCTCTGTGAAACGTTTGCCGAACAGGCACTGAAGAAAAAAATAACATTGACGTTCCACCATCCGGAAGAAGAAAAATTGAAACTATGGGTGGATCCGGCCAACTTCGACAAGATTATCCTGAATATCCTGTCGAATGCATTCAAGTTTACACCCGAAAATGGCAGTGTTGACATATACTTGACAACCGGCGAAGACAAGAACATGTATGGTTCACTCCGGCACTATGCCGAAATTACAATAGCGGATAGCGGTATCGGCATTCCTGCAGAAGAGAAAAAGCATATTTTTGAACGTTTCTATCAGATACGTAACGACTTGAACAATTCCAGTGTAGGGACAGGCATAGGCTTGCACCTGACTCATTCATTGGTGGAATTGCATCACGGTGACATTCACGTGGAAGACAATCCGGAAGGTACATCCGGCACACGATTCATCATTCGGTTGCCGCTGGGGTGTGAACATTTGCGTCCAGAAGAAATGGATCATAACGAAAAGAGCAATGCTATCTATACACAGGCAATGCCAATCACTCTGCCCATGGAAGAGACGGAAGATGCAAAAGACGCAGCTACACGTACCCGGACCAAATATCGCGTACTCGTAGTGGAAGATGATGAGGAAATACGCCACTACATTTCCCAGGAACTAACCAACGACTACTATATGCTGGAAAGTTGCAATGGCAAAGAAGCATTGGAAATGATTTTCAAACGGACACCCGACCTGGTGATAAGCGACATCATGATGCCGGAAATGGATGGCCTCACCTTATGCCGCAAACTGAAACAGAATGTAAACCTCAACTATATACCGGTCATCTTACTCACCGCCAAGACACGGGAAGAGGATAATATCGAAGGACTCGAGACAGGAGCGGATGCCTACCTGACAAAACCGTTCAACATTGAAATACTACGCAAAACGGTAGGAAACCTTATCCGTAACCGGGAGCGTTTACGCAACAACTTCAGCGGACAGCAAACTCAAGAAGACAAGCTGGAAAAGATTACAGCTCAATCACCGGACGACAAGTTAATAGAACGTGTCATGAAAGTAATCAATGAGAATCTCGCCAATCCGAATCTGACGGTAGAAATGCTTTGTGAGCAAATAGGTATCAGCCGTGTGCATCTGCACCGAAAGCTGAAAGAATTGACCAATCAGACCACACGCAACTTTATCCGGAATGTGAGATTGAAACAGGCTGCCACACTTTTATCTGAAAAGCGATATACAGTAGCAGAGACAGCAGCCTTGACCGGCTTTACCGACCCCAATAACTTCTCTACTGCATTTAAAGAACTTTATGGAGTGCCGCCCACTACATATATGGAAGAACATTTGGGAGAAAAAACGCCCTAAGAGGAATCATAAAAGCCGGATGAATATAGTGTGACGACACTTATTTTCATCCGGCTTTTCTATTGAAGAAGTTAGATTATTTATTCAATAGCACTCAGCTTATAACACAGTTTCCGGTATCTCTGTAATAGGTTCTATTGAAATCTCTTTTATATACAGTTCCGCACCCTCCGATTGCAATTGCAACCTTCCGGAAGTAAGCGGATGAATGGAACCATTATCGCAAGAACTGATATCTTCGTTCACCATCACTGTCATCCCGTTAACTACATGAACTGCCGTTTGCCCCGAGCAATATAATTCCAACGTATTCCATTCGCCCAACGGCTTTTCAGCATGTTGTCTTTTCCTTATCATACGTCTGTTTACCCGTTGCCCAAAACGTACCTTTTCAGCTTCAGGGTTATATACATATCCTCCGTTTTCACTTTTTACCCTGGTACTGCACTCCACGCTGTCCACCATCAGAAAAGTATCTCCCGGATTATCATGCATCATTTGACATTCAACTGAAGCCATCCACGTACCGAATGCAGTACCCAAAGGACCATAGCCATGATACAGAAGTCCGCCATTACGTTCCAAGGTCACTTTGTCCCCCCATTTATAAACCACCCGCAGATGATAATTCCCGAAGGATTCTTTGGTAGCAAGGGAACCGTGAACCTCACCCGATATACGAATCATTTTACATCCGTCAACGGTCACAACAGAGAATACATTGTCCGCAGTCGCCGTTTTGCCCAATTCCTCGTGCCCTGGAAAAGTCGGACCGATATATTTATCCCAGTTTTCCAGATTTTCTCCGTTGAAAAGACTTTTCCAGCTTTCTTTTTGGCTCCATGATATTCCCAAAATACCACCGAGCAATATGACTATAAATATAGCAGCATTCCTCATATTACAATCAGAGTTTCTTTATCCAAATATCCTTGAACCTAATCCGTAACTCATCCCCGTTATGGAGCTGAAGTGCAATATGTCCACTTTGCCCTACACGACGTTTTTGATGCACAGCATCATCCAGAGTACCGGTAGCGTCCCAATCAGTACACACAATTCCATTTACAAGTGTCCGGATATGCATGCCCTTGCATATAAGCGTCAAGTCATTCCATCCATCCCCATCTTCTGCATATTTGAATAAGTACTTTTCCGGTTTATATTCCTCCGGCATATTCCAGTCGGGAAGGCTGGGATGTATCCAACGCCGCACTCCGGTCGTTTCGTCATAAATAAGCCCCGTACGCCAAAACATGCCGGAAGGATTAATATCCACCTGTGGACCGTCCATCCATCCACCTCCAGTCAAAGAATCATATCGACAGCGAAAATCCAGCCCACTGTTACCGGGTGAATCCGGATAAGCTTGAAATTTCAAATTCAGTTCAAAATCCGTAAATGCTTGTTCTGATACCAGCCAAACATGATGATGTTCCTTCTTTCCGATAGAATTACATAAGATAGTACCTTCATCAACAGTCCAAAATGTTTTGCCGCTATCTTGCGGCTGACATTGCACTATCCACCCCGAAAGGTCTTTTCCGTTGAAAAGGGATTCTTTTTCATTCTGTTGGGCAGTAGCAGTCAGCCACATACCCAACAGAATAGACAAGACAAGAGCTTTCATTTCAGTTCTTCTATTTCAATATCCTTATACCACATTTCCGAAGCCTTTCCTTCATGAATTTGAAGAGCGATGTGACCATCCTGACTTACAGTCGTACCTATACCTTCGAACGGTTCATCGGTATAGGGCTCTATATAGTCAGTCGTCTTTATGCCATTCAGCCAAATGCGGACACGCGGACCTTCACATCGAATGATATAGTCATTCCATTCATTAGCCTTATAATTCACAGGCGTTCCCAACTGCATTCCGAGGAAATCCCAACGGCGTTGTTCGTCATAGAGTGCGCCACGTTTCCAAGATATAATATCTGCCTGATAGCCAACCATCTCGAATGGACGTCCCGGAATTGTACAGGGCATACTCCGGAACTGTACGCCTCCATTATAATTATCATCTGTTGCTTTCACCTTATATTTCAGGCGCAATTCGAAGTTCTTGTATTTACGTATGGTACGTACAAATTGGTTGTGTTCCAAATCCTTGTCCATTGTTCCGCCTACTATCGCGCGCTTTTCTATCCGGAAATGAGCCATGCTGTTCTCTCCGTCATTCCCTTCCCAGCTGTCAAAGTCCTTTCCATTGAAAATCTTCGTGCCCTTGAAAAGAGTAAGAATATCCACCGGTTGTGAAGTCGCCGGTAAAGAAGTAGGCACAAGTGCCAGATAATGCACATCGGGGAGTGCTTCATTGGCTTTCAACTTTCCTTCTTTATCACGATTTATGCCATTCTGTATTCCATGCAAAGAGAAAGTCACCTCTCCACCATTGGCTATTTTGATGACGCCAACCTCTGCTGTTGTATAGTCATACCAGGTAAATGTCGGTTTGAACAGTGTCGCCAATTCTTGTCCGTCGGCATCGAGTGTCATCGCACTGCCTGCGTAAGGTTGTGAATAACGAATCAGCACCTGATAATTTCCAGGCTTCAGATTGGTCGTCCACGAAATAGCCTGATCGGGTTTGTTCCACGCGTGAATAGTAGCTTCCGCACCGTTACCCTGCAAATTCATGTCCGCAGAAAATTTAGCGGTATTCGCGTTCAGTCTGATCGTATCACCTAACTGGGCTTTCTTTTCGTTTGCCTTGATCATATCACCGCATACCTTATTTATATAGTTTACGCTCTGTATGAGATAAGGCATCGGATTATCAAAGTCATGTTCATATTCCAACATCATCAACGGTTTGACATTACTGTCATTCAGGGCCTGAAAGATTTCGGAAAGGCGGGCTTTGCCTGCGCCGCAAGGTACATCCATGCCATGAGGACCACGCTCACTGACATCACGCATGTGGAAATGATACATTTTCCCTATTCCAATATAACGTTTGGCTATCTCATACGTATCGAAGCCGCCACGCATATAGTGACCGATGTCTTCGGAAGCACCGATGCACGGTCCATATTCTTTCGTATCCTCAACCGTGAAATCCGGATTCCAATAGGATGCCGCCTTCGGATGATTGGTGAACACCATCTTCACCCCATATTTATTCAGAATATCTTCATAGAACGAAACAGGCTTACCTCCGTTATTCGCACGTCGGGGGTCTGTAACAATCATCCATCCCATCTCTTTACAGAACTTCACCACATCCTCAAAGCCTTTGCCGCTTCCGTCCATCCAATAGTAGATTGACTCACATTTTACACCGCTTGCCGCAAGTTTTTGTTTGATACGGTCCATCCACTCTTTGGGCATTCCTGCATAGATACCCTGATTGGTTTCCGGACTGATTCGTGCTCCAATAGTTGCTTCAATATAATGCAAACCCAAAGCGCGGGTAAGATCTATTCCCTCGAAAAAAGTGTATTTATGAAATGAATAAAACTGCATTCCGACTTTCCATCCCAATTTTTCCGCATTGGGACAACCGTCGGCCAAACGACCATAGCAATTGTAAGGAGGCTGGACTATTTTATTCAAATTTAGATTTTCGGCAGCTTGTCCGTATGACTTTGTGCCGAAGCCGAACATCAGACACGTTAACAGTACTGATAGAAGAAGTGTTTTCATGATAATTCGTTATTTATATTGTTACTACGATTATGAATTTCATATTATTATCGGCTACAAATATACAAAGCCGATGAAAGAAAAGAGCCATCAGAACGTTACATATATCTTTATCAACGTTGCGTATTGGACTTGTTACCCACATAATAGCTAAAATCATCCACATCTATGTAGCCTTTAGCCTCTTTATTGTTGTAGGTGCAGATGCCTATCATATCTCCTCTGAAATTAGCCGTTCCCATTCTGAACTCTTCTCCGGAAGGAATAAAAGTCCTACCGTCAAGGCTATATAGAAAACGCTGCCCTTCCGTGGTATATTGTTTGCTTTCATCCCGTTCTTCGAATCCTGAAACGGAACGGATATATATTGTCCTGACTCCTTCCGGCAGGGAGGTACTATTTATCACTTGCCCGTTCTTTTCATAAATCACACGTTTGTCATTTTTCAGATATTGAATGCCGCAGAGCGCATAATCCACTCCTCCGTTAAAATGTACCATTCCGCCCTTTTGACCTTCCGACATGCCCGAAATATCTATTTTTACCGTTACAGCCACCGTGTCCGAACTCATGTAGCGTTGTTCAATCGTATTGGCCGCCAGAAAAAGAGAATCCGTACCGTTTGTCGTGGCTCCGGCATATAAACGCAGAAAGCCGGGACGTTCCGTCAAAGACCACCGCTCATTGTCCGGCTGGTGATTCCATGCCCAGAAATGCTTCAATTCCGGTGAAGAGAAATCATCACTGCCATGGGGCAGGAAAGAAGCGGATGAGGCTATCGGTTTAGGAAGTCTCCAGTTCATTTTGCCATAGCCGTCCTCTATGGAATCGCCTATAATGGGCCAGTCTTCTATCCAGGTCACCGGCAACAAACAAGGAGTACGTCCGTCAGAACCGTAACGGTTGAACTGCGCTATCCAGAACCAGCGTCCGTCGGGTGTATCCACAAAACCGCCTTGTCCCGGCAGTTCCTGTTTGTAGGGATTGCCATGAGGGTCGATGCGCCTCATTTCGTATTCACCGATATCCCCCGGTTTGCCGGGAGTACCGTCTTTCTTGGTTCCATAAACGTGTCTGGAACGGTAGATGTAAGTACCGGCTCCCTTACCGCCTTCAAGGAATTCAATATGCACGATATAATAATAGCCGTTGCGCCTGTACATCTTGTTCCCTTCCGTAGAATAATTAGGGCTGTACAATGTCCCTCCTTTCGGATACTCATACACGATATTACGCACTTTCATGTGCTCTACATCCGCATCCAGCAGTTGCGAACCGTCCGGAGTCATCTGGAACAAATATCCGAACCATATTTTTCCCGGATTACTGCTCACAAGATAAGCCTTCCCGTCTTCGGTCCATAACGGACAAGGATCAGTCCAGCCTTCCAGTAGCAAAGGCTTTCCGTTCTTGTCTTTTAAAGGACGAATATTCCATTTCCCTGCCGGGTCCTTTGCCGTTGCCACAAACATTCCGTCTGTATAGAGATTTACATATACATAGAACAGCCCATTGTGGTAACGTATGGAAGGTGCATACACTCCTTCGTTGTATCGCTTCATTTGCTTGTAAGAAAAAGCGTCACTGATTTCTGACAAGTCATCGAATACGCCTGCTATTATCTTCCAGTTCACCAAGTCCTTTGAATGAAGCACCGTCACCCCGGGAGACGTTTCGAAGGTTGAAGCTACCATATAATAATCATCTCCTACACGGATAGGATCAGGGTCACTGAAATCCGCTGCAAGAATAGGATTCCGATAAGTACCGTCATTCATGTCGCCCCAGTATCCGTTTTGCTTTTGTTCGTTCAGTAGGAGATTGTCCCTTTCTTGAGCTTTACAGCCCAAGAAAGTCATAAGACACATGACTATAAAGATTATTTGCAAGTTATGTAAATAAGTTCTCTTCATGTTGCTATCTTTTTTATAAGTTATACGTTTCAATAATGCCCTCATTGTGTGACTCCATTCCATGATACTTCCAATTCATAATCACCTCCCGGTTGCGTCTCTATATCATACTCATAAGTACGGTACAGTAACGGTAGTTGAGGTTTTAAGCCTTCTGCGACTAAAGGTCCCCGTATTTCGGCAGGAGCATATAACGGATTCGGACATTCGCCATGAGCCTCCTTTAGGTTCTTGCCTTTCAACGGTACGTACGAACGAATACGCAACATCCCACCGATGCGTGAATGTATGACAGCCTTAACCAGTTGTGCGCCATCCCATTCCATATCTACCACAAATCCACCACGTGCCACCAATCCTTTCACATTGCCTTTGCTCCATGCGTCGGGCAATGCCGGCAATAAGTGTACAGCACCATCATAGCTTTGCAGCAACATCTCCGCTACACCGGCCGTATAGCCGAAATTACCATCGATTTGGAAAGGAGGGTGGGCATCAAACATATTAGGATAAGTACGTCCGTCAGGAAACTCTTTGGTTACAGCGTCACTTGGCAAAAGATTCAACATGTTTTCAATAATCCGGTACGCATGATTGCCGTCAAGAGCACGCGCCCAGAAATTAATCTTCCATCCGATACTCCATCCCGTAGCCATGTCCCCACGTTGGAGTAAAGTTTGTTTGGCTGCCTGAAATAAGGCGGGATGACGAGTGGGAGAAATCTGATTGCTCGGATACAAACCATAGAGATGAGAGATGTGCCGGTGGTTATCTTTCGGATCATCTGCATCTACCAGCCATTCTTGCAATTGATTGTAACGCCCTATCTGCATTGGTGGCAGCCGCTTAATCATATCTTGAAGGGAATCCTGATAGGAACGGTTCTCACCCAAAATGCGCGAAGCAAGCAATGTATTGCTCAAGGCATCGAAAGCTATTTGATTGTCCATGGTACACCCTGCGGTAATGGTTCCTCCCAGTCCCGCATATCCATGTTCGGGTGACATGGAAGGAGCCGTCACCATCCAATGATATTGTGGGTGCTCGACGAGATGACTTAGAAAAAAGTCTGCTGTACCTTTCAATACAGGATAATATTGACTCAAAAAGCGTTTGTCGCCGGTAAACAGATAATGTTGCCATAAGTGTTGGGCCAGCCATGCCCCACCGTTGGGCCACATGCCAAAATAGGCTCCGTCGACCGGACCGCAGGCACGCCATAAGTCCGTGTTGTGATGTGCTACCCAACCGTTGGCTCCATACAGAACCTTTGCCGTTTCGTGACCGGTTACGGACAACTCCTTCAACATTTTAAAGAGCGGTTCATGCGTTTCTGTCAGGTTCGTCACCTCGGCAGGCCAATAATTCATCTCCGTATTGATGTTAATTGTATATTTACTGTCCCATGGCGCATAGGCACTATTGTTCCAGAGGCCTTGCAAGGTAGCAGGTTGTCCTCCCGGTTGCGAAGACGATATCAGCAAATAGCGGCCATACTGGAACAATAAGGCAGTCAGCGCCTGGTCTCTTCCGTCTTTGAAATTCTGCACGCGTATGTGCGTTTCGGCTTTAGATTCGTCTGAAGAAGGAAGCTCCAGAGAAACCCGATCGAATTGTTTCCGATAGGCCTTTATATGATTCCTCAAGGCTTGGTCGTAAGGTATGCGCATGGCGGACTTTAGATAGGATGCCACTCGTTTCACCGCATTGCCATCCGTTCGCTGATAGTTCACAAAGTTCGTGGCAGCCGTTATATAAAGCACAGCCTCCGTAGCATTTTTTACGGTTAGCTCATTATTTATCTTTCTGACGCTTCCGTCTGATTTTATTTGTATCTGGCAGACGGCTTTCAACGCAGGCGGAATGCCTTCCTGTTCCACTCCGTCACAAGTGATTATAAATTTTCCACCCTTAACGGTTGTTTGTACTTTAAGCGGTGAAGTATGCGAAAGTGAGAAAGCTAACTTTTTCTTTTTATCGGCTTTCAACCGGACGATTATCACCCGGTCTGTAAAAGAACTAAATACCGTACGCGTATATTTAACGCTGTCTACCCGGTAAGAAACAGTAGCCGTAGCATTTTCCAAATTTAGGTCACGGTAGTAATCCGACACGTGCTCATGACCGGGAAAATTCAAAAATAGGCTACCAAGAGTAAGATAACGCATCCCATGTTGGGAAGTAAAGAAATTCTCGTCGATTTTTTTTTGGGCATCCTGGCTTTTCCCCTGAAATATCAGGGAACGTACGGTATCCAAAGCGTTTCTGCCATTAGGATTGTTATTGCTGTAAGGACCACCCGCCCAGAAGGTTTCTTCATTCAGTTGTAGTTCTTCGCGGTCGATTCCGCCGAATACCATTGCACCCAAATGGGAATTTCCTAACGGAAGAGCTTCAGTCCAGTTTTGTGCCGGACGGCTGTACCATAGTTTTAAGTTCTGCCCCCAAAGGGCTACGTTTGTCAGTAATAATAAGATAGCAATTGTTGTTCTCTTCATTCTTTCTGTTATTTCATTATTAAAAGATTCGTATTCAGCACTGCTTGTCATCCAATCCATTAATAGATAACTTCCGCTTCATTAAGACTAAACTTCCTTTGGAAGGTTACTAAAGTTGTTTTTGCTTAAAATCAAACTATAAATGCAAGCTTTGTTTTTATAAATGAAACTTGCAATTATAAAAACGTAACTTGCAATTATAAAAATGAAAGTTCCGTTTATAGTTTGTAATAGTCCAAATGCAAGTTTGCATCGGACACAACATAAGTTTATCCTTCATGGAATGGAAGTTATCTACTAATGAACTGCCTCGCACCTACTATTATTCCGGAGAAAGGCAAGTACCGGAAAAGATACTTGCCTAACTTTTTATTTATAAATTAGACTTGGCATACGCTCTCTAAAACGTCTCAATGAGTTTTAATTCGGTAGCTCATTCGTAAGATAAATCCTGTCAATAGATACCGGAGTATCAGGACCATAGTTCCAGAATCCAACATAATAGATCTGAGATCGGTCAACAGAGGTTGTAGAATTAACCCTTTTCATGTTCTCTAAATCCACAACTATCCGTTTTGAACCATTTGGTTTATACTCAGCAGCACTTGCCCAAATACTCTTTTCATCCCGGATATTAAAATTCATATCACCTCCAGGAACAGATTTCAGATCTACAATCAAATAATTATACGAGGATAAGTCAAGCCCATTTGGGAAATACCATCCGCCAATCCCCCACTGGGAAGGCTTAAACGTTTTTGTAGCAACGTCAAAGGTGCCGTCTTTACCTCCGCTCAAATTAGGATTAAAAGCTCCAAGCACAAGTGGAAAATGATCAGATTGATCTGTCGTTGTCGTAGAAATAGATATTGTAGTCTTTTCTGTTTTTCCCTGAAATTCATAGCTGAAGGTTAAAGTAGATTCTCCTGTGGCTAAAGCTGTTATTGAGCCGTTCTCTACTTTGACTACAGAAGAATTAGAATTTGTACATTCCGCTTTAGAAGTAACATCTGTTGTTGTATTATCTGCAAAAGTAGCCTGTAAGTGGAACGGTACACTATATCCTACAGCCATACTATTTGCTTCTTTAGAAACATTTAATCCTTGTACTTCCAATTTAGTCAACGCACTATAAGGAGGGATATTAGTAACAGAAATACTTTTAATATAAATCGGATTATCAACTCCTAAGTTCCAGAATCCGACATAATAGATATGTGATGAACTAACCGAAGTTTCAGAGTTTATTCTTTTCATATTATTTAAATCTACAACTATCTTCTTCAATCCAGCATCATACTTATATTCCGCAGCACCAATATTAGGATCATTTACATCTCGGATATTGAAATTCATCCATGACCCAGGGTCTTGTTCTAATTCTACTACTAAATACTTATATTCGGATAAGTCAAGCCCATTAGGGAAATGCCATCCGCCAGTACCATAATGAGACGTTCTTAAGATTTTAGTACCAACATCAAAGCTTCCATCGCCATCACTGCCTTTCATATTTGGATTTAGAGCTCCAAGCAGCAACGGGAAATGGTCATTTTGGTCTGGTCCTTGAGATGAAACACCTATTTCAAGTTTTTTAGTTTCATATTGGAAAGTTACAGTAGCATTATTTATTGCACTATTGGCCTTTATTGTTCCATTCTCCACACTGATTGCAGAAGAGTTAGAAGAAATAGTCTCCGCTTCTGTAGTAACATCCTTTGTTGAAACCACTCCATCTTTATTATAAGTGGCTATCAACTTAAATGGTACGCTATACCCAACAGCTATTCTATTCGCTTCTTTAGTAGTGCCCACCCCCTTTAATTCTAAACTAGTCAATTCACCATAAGGATTCTCATTGGTTATGTAAACTTGGTCAATATAAAGAGGAACGCCTCCATTTGTAAAGAATCCGGCATAGTAAATATGAGTAGGATCAAGCTTTTTTCCGTTCGTATTATACATTTTTTGAATGTCAATAACTACTTGAAGTGAATTTTCAAACTTATATTCAGCGGCACTGGCATATGCATTATTCTCATCTCGAATATTAAATTGAGCACCACAACTTTGTTGTTGAGCAAGTTTAACCACCAAATACTTATATGCTGATATATCAATGCCATTATTATAGTACCAGCCACCATATCCCCATTGTCCGGTAACAAGCTCTTTCGTGTTTTCATCGAAAGTACCTTCACCGGCTATTGAAGGATTAAACGCATCATTTGTTAATGGGAAAGTACTTGATATGGCATGAATATGCAACTCTTTTTTGGTGTCATGTGTATCTGTATATGAAATAGTAATATCAGATTCTCCATCTTTTATGCTTATAAGTCTTCCTTTACCATCGACTGTTATAGATTCAGGATTTGAAGATTTATAAGTTGCTTTGGTTGTAACGAAGTCTGTTGTTCCATCGGCATACGTAGCTTTGACTATTAAGTATTTGGTTCCACCCGTAAGCACAATAATATCTTTATTGACATCTACATTCTCAATAGATAGTCCTGTGAGTTCTCCTTTATTGGCACCGCCGTTCGCATATTCTTGATACCAGTGATAACAAGGCCATACACACGCCTCCGGATCATTCAAAAATGTATAATTTCCTTCTTCACCCGGCTCATCCACAAAATTCGGCAAGTGCTCTATACCTGCAAAGAAAAGCCAACTGACATTGCCACTATTATCCGTGATATATTTAAAATTGGCTCCAAAACCTTTGCCACCAACTGTGCCGGTAATGGATTTTCCCCAAGAAGAAGCATACTTACTCGGTGCCCAATCCATTTCGGTAATCAATATAGGCGCAAAATTCGCTACCGGTTTTACTTGGTTATCCCATCCTTGCTGGAAAGGTTCATAACCGCCGCCGTCACCTATACCTCCATCACCATTCTCACCGTCACTATTCATCCAGCCTGGATAAAGATGCACAGAATAACCTACATTTTCTCCCTCTATGGGATTATTGGCAAAGCCACTGAAATTGGATTCGTATGCCAGCCCGGACACCCATATAATATTACTCTCCGTATTTTCACGAATCTTGTTTACGACTGGTTGAAAGAACTCCTTCAATTTGTCAAAATGCCCTTGATTATTACTTCCATAAGTGCCGTCGGTTCCTAAGATATTTACAGGTTCATTAATCAATTCAAACATTATATTAGGGTTATTCTTGATTTTAGGATGCTGTGACACGATGTCCCAGTATTTTAAAAGAAGCTGATTCGTTCCATCACCAACCTCAATGTTCTGCGGACAGCTAATGCCCGCTAACAATACGACATAAAGTCCCCTTGATTGAATATATTCAGCCATCGGCACATATACCAGATCCAGATATTTCCTGAAACGCGCCTCATCAAACTTTTCATAAGTAAAATCAGAGGTGATACTCGGGTCGTCACTCCAGTATTGGTCCATGTGCAGTCGGATAAAATCCAATTTCCATCCGGCAGCCAGTGTGCCATCCAATACTTTTCTATTATATCTCAAACAGGCATCGACATCATAATTGCTCCATGCACTTGCATTAAAATATGGATTATTAGTCTGCCATGAACCATGCAAATTAACAATCTCGCCTTGCTCGTTTTTTAGATAGCGTCCATCTACATGCAACCGGGGTAATTCTGTGACTACCGGTGGGGTCAAATCATCCGAAGAATCAGGAGCCGGTAAAGAGGCTATCGGATCGTCCGAACAAGAGATGTATGCCAATCCGCATATCATCCACATCGTTAAAATAAGAATTTTCTTCATCATACGTTTTTCTAACAGGTGAGTTAACAAATGATTATAATCTTTCATAGCTTCTCCTTTTTATTGCAATATTGGTGTAAACTCTTCCTTGGTAACACCTCTGTAATGAACAACCAAGGTGTCCCGCGTCTGGTAAGTCATTTGAGGCAGGTCTACTTGGTAATCCAGATAAATGACATCCCGGTCTTCACCTCCCCAGCTTTTTTTGTCACCATCCACTACGAATTTTCCACTACCGGTAATTGTATAATCATTCGAAGCACTTTTAACCTGACAATTATTCTCATCATCAAACTGAAGTACCACGGTGTATGGAATATTATTACCGGATTCGTCTTTTGCATTCAAAGCTAATTCCACTTCCTTCATAGAGCGAGTCGTCAATACGCAAGCTTCATCTTTCTCTACATATTGATTATGGCGTACGACAGTCTTTGACAATGCCTCATGCCCCGCCTTGCCCGTAATCACATCTTTACCGCGGCGTAAATAATAAGCATGCCAAGGATTCATATATTTAATTGCATAAAGTATATAATTTCTCGGTACCACACTCCAATCCGAAGCTACACAAGTATTCGGATTTTCAACTAAAGGTGTACCTTGCAAAATAGAGTCGGCATTCTGCACATCAGTCATACGCAATGGAATGACATACGTCTTTTTAACAGATAGAGGATCTGCAAAAAAAGCATCGGTCAATTGCACTTCAATTCCTCCTATTATTTGTCCGGAAGGAATCTGAATCTTATCGGAGGATAACGAATAATACGCTGACGGCATAGTCTGAATAGGTTCATTTGAATCCTTAAATACGAATCCGTCAACTAACGAATTATCCACTTCTATTCCTATGGAAATATCATTGCCATTAGAATATCCGCCACCGGTAGTAGCCATAATCTTACACTTATGCTCATTATCCAACGAATTGTTAACACTCGGGTCTTCTCCCAGAGTTATCACTCTTACCGGATACTGGTATGCGAAATATACAGTTCTGGTTCCATAATCATCAAACTCCCAATCCTGATTGTGACAAGATACCAAACCCAATGCCATCAGTATTAATATATATATATTTTTCATGAATTTATTATTTAGTATAAAACACTTCTATTTCCATCCTTTATTTTGAATCAAGGCATCCCATTTCAATATTTCACTATGAGGTATAGGCCCATAATACATATACTCCTGATAGAGCCTGTTTTCAACATTAGTAGGAGAGTAAGCCCCATTTTGTAAATTAATGCCTCGAGCTGTTTCAGTTATATTCGCTTTCCAACGTCTCAAGTCCCAAAAACGAAATCCTTCAAAGCATAATTCCAAGCGACGCTCATTACGAATCAGTTCATTCATCTTATCTTTATTATTTTTAACCGATTCCAGATATGGATCACCATTATCCAAACCCACTCCGGCTCTTTTACGGATTGCCTTAATCACATCATAAGCGGAATAAGCATGTCCACCTGTTCCCGTTGGTCCCCAAGCTTGGTTGGCTGCTTCCGCATACGAAAGAAACATTTCCGTATAGCGTATATGGGGAGTATAATGTTTTTGTTTATTGGTAGTCAACGGATCGAGATTCACATCTTCACGCAACAACTTACGCATATAATATCCCGTGCGGGTGGAAGTTTCTGTTTGATTGACCCCGTCATTGGTAGAACTTCCCACGGAAGTAATTGTCGTTTCTGACGGTCCCATCTTGCTTCCATTAAATACAATATATTTGGCCAAACGCGGGTCACGACTTTCGTATGGGGTTGTAGCAACATAACCACTATGTTCTGTGTCGGTAATAGGATAGCCGTTAGCCATAGGGAAGGCATCCACTAAATTCTGTGTCGGATTGATACGACCACTTCCGTATAATGTAGGGGGATAATTATCAGACTCAATGGAATTACTATTCTTATCTATGTTATTTCTCCATAATATCTCTTTGGGATTACTACCTTCACCCAGATTATCTATTTCAGTGTGGTTGTTGTACCAAGTCAATCCATTGTTGTCCAATCCACTAACTCCGCCTATTCTGTCTAATACCTGGGCGGCATAATTGGCAGCATCTTCCCAAGTCGTCGTATTTCCTTCGGCATAAGCAGGACTGGCAGCCATTAACGCGGCACGAGCCCGAATTCCTTCTACAATACGCTTGGTTAACCTCAACCTCGAATTTATACCGAATACCCGATTATAATCGCCTTTACTAATACCACTATATTTCGCTGGTACTTCCGCATCAGTATCTATATTATTAAAATCCAACGGAAGGAATTCTTCTGCCGATTCAAAATCATCATACATCTGTTTCATACATTCTTCGAACGTAGCCCGCGAACGATTAAAATCAGCATCTATTCCTACGGATTCTGTCCAAATAGGCACACCGAGTAATTTCCCGTCTTCACTCCATCCTCCATGAGCACGCAACAGATAGTACATAAATAATCCGCGCAAAGCATAGGCTTCCCCTTTGGTACGGTCGGCAAACATCCGTCTGAGATTCTCTTGGCTATCCCATTTTACTTTGTCTGCTTCTTCCAACATTATATTCATATATTGAATAACCGCAAATCCCTTTCCCCATATATCTTCACTATTATTACTTGACGTCCAGGAGCCGGTAGCCATCTTCCGATACCCATTGGTAGGGTCGTTGCTAACCGCATCGTCCGTTGCTACATCACTAAATGACCAGCTGTTTGTCGGAATGCATGTATATCCGTTCAACAAGATTCCTAATGCATAAGCAGCTTCATCGTACATAGCGTCTTTATCCCGATAATTTTCAGGTGCCGGTTCAAACAAATCGTCACAACCGGAAAATAGTACAATTACTATTAAAAATAAGAATATCTTTTTCATCTTCTATAAATCTAGTATTAATAAGAACAACATACCTGTTATCAGAATGAGGCTTTCACTCCTATATTAAAGAATCTGCATTGAGGTGTACCACCCACACTCATCTCCATTAGTTTACGTTCTTTGGCTATAGTCAACAGATTCTCGCCGCTGATATAGACTCCGAGCGTACGAACGAATGTTCTCTTCAATACTTGATAAGGGATATCATAAGAGACTTGCACTTTTGCCAAGTCAAAACGGTTTGCCTTATAAAGCCAGAAGTCGGAAGAATGAAAATTATGATCTCCACTCAAAGTAGTCAAACGCGGATAAGTAGCCGTAGCTTTGGTTGCTTCTGTCCAGCGGTTCAATACTACTTCCGAATATTTCCGGTCTCCATATACCTGATAATAACTATTATCTTTCATTCCATAACTACCGACACTACCGGTTCCACGGGCAAAGAAAGTAAAGTTCTTCCACTTGGCTGTCAAATTGATGCCGAATGCAAAGGGAGCACCCGACCATCCCGCACGACCTAGATAAACCTCATCTTTACTATCAATCACTCCATCCGCGTTTTGGTCGATATATTTAATATCCCCGGGTTTTAGTTCTCCAAAAGAAGAGGTCACACCATAATCAGTAATATCTTCTTCCGACTGATACAACCCATTACTTTTCAGTCCCCACAATCCGTCTAATGGCTTTCCCGTACGATTTTGATAAGCATCGTCATACAATTCGGCACGTTTGATAGCTTTTGATTTAAAATAAGTACCTGTCATCCCTAATGTAAAATCCACCTGTCCGATATGCTTATTCAGATTTACGGCAAAGTCCACGCCAAGACGTTGATCGACATTATAATTCACGTATGGAATAAAATCAGAAGTAATGGGGTAACCTGTCTTGAGCCAGTTCGGGTATAATATATCTGACTGTATCGGCATCCCTTCCATCCTGTTAATAAAGAAGTTAGCATTTACGTTTACAAGGTTTTTCCATAAAGATGCTTCCAATCCCACATTTAGTTCTTTTCTCTTGACGAATCCTAATTCAGGATTATCGCCTCTTCTGGAATTAGTAGTTTGCAGAGTGGAAACGCCATCTTTCCAACCATAATACGAACCATCTGTCTGACTATAATATCCTTGATACATATAATAAGAATCAAAATCCAAATCCGTATGCAGAATTCCGGCAGAAAGGGTTAATTTCAGGTTGTCTACTACAGGAGAATCTTTTAAAAAGGCTTCGTCACTAATTCTCCAGCCCAAAGTTAATGTCGGCGAAAAAGCAGCACGCTTTTTAGGAGCCATTTTAGCCGAATAGACTAAAGCACTGCTAAAATCTGCATAATATTTATGTTGATAATTGTATGCCAGCAATAATCCCAAATTCGCATTACTGGTTTTATGATAAACACCTGTCTCGGTAGATTGATGTCCGGCTCCCAGCAATATGGCACTCACATTATGGTCATCATTTATAGTCGTATTATAATTGAATTGTGCAGAAAAAGCCATCGTCTGTTCATTCCAGCTATTACCTAAATTCTGTTCACCGTTTTTCCGATCTTCGCCATACTTAGTCAACGAACCTATTACATTATCTCCTTCATATGTATACCATGAAGGTGCATATACAGCATATTCATTTTCATAAGATTCTGCATAAGAAGAGGAATAATCAATGGCAAATTTTGTTTGGAAAGTTAATCCCTTCAATACTTTTTCCAAATTAAAGTCCAATCCTGCATTCAACTGAAACCGACGGTTCGCATTTTTATTGTATCCTTTCGCATAAACATCCGCAAAAGGATTGGTCTGATCCAATTGGCTTCCGCCCAACAGATATTTGCCATCAATCAGATAATTGCTATTATTTACTATCAGCCAGGAACTTGCGTCATCTTTCGCAATAGCGTCTACCGGAATTAACGGGGAAAAACGATTCGGACGTAATGTAGAAGCTGTACTCCAATAATTTCCATGTGCCGAGCGACTATTATTAATAATAACAGAAGCATCTACAGAAGCCGACAAAATCTCACTAAACTTAAAATCAACATTTCCGCGTACGTTGAAACGAAGTGAATTTTCATTCTTACCTTCACCGAAATTCAACAACGAATTTTGATATTCCAATCCCGCATTTGTATAGAAGCGTGCGCGTTCTGTTCCTCCGGAGAATTCCGCAGTCATATCCGATTTATTATATACCTTCTTCAAATAATCCGAAGAATAGAAATCAATATTTGGATACCGATACGGATCTTTACCTTCCCATGATTTATAAATCGTATTCTTATCATACAATTCATCCAGTCCGTCATTTCGCAGGGCTTCGTTGTATAATGTCATATATTCCCATGAGCTTAAATATTGGGGATAACTTTTAGGTACATACAAACCTGTATTGGCACGTACGTCTATCCTTTTATCGAATGCCTTACCTCGTTTAGTCGTAATCATAACTACGCCTTTCGCGGCTCTGCTTCCATAAAGAGCTACTGCGCCTGCGCCTTTTAATACAGCTATCTGTTCTATTTCAGACGAACGAATATCAGAACTCGCATCACGAGGCACACCGTCTATCAAGACTAAAGCTCCCTGTCCCCATACATTTCCGGTATATCCTCCTATATAAGATTGCAGTCCGTCCAAAGAATAAGTTGTATAGTCTTTAGCCATAAACTCCGGTAAATTGATATAGGATATTCCTCCTAACAAATCTTTTTGTTCGACTGTCCGAAAAGCTATATTCACGGGATTCGTGTCATCGGAAGGTTGCATGACAACTTCTGTAACATCGTCTCCAGCACTTATAAGCTGATCTTTATATCCGGTAGCTTTTACAGAGAGCTTACTATTCGGCGAAACCGATACGGAAAAGTTCCCTTTATCATCGGCTACAGTATAACCTTTTATTTCATTGCTGTTAATAACAGCACCAGGTATAGGCTCGCCTTCCGGAGTACGAACTACGGCATTTACACAAACATTTGCAGTGTTCTGTGCTTTCACTGCCTGTGAAAGAAAGGTTAACACACACAAGAATATTATTCCTATTTGTTTATATTTCATTTTTTCTCTTTTTAAATTCATGAATGCTATTCATTACCAACCCGGATTCTGATCAAATTCCAAATAAATACTGGTATCGACCCGTTTTAATGGCAACCAATAATGTTTCGTTCCGAGCTTTCGTTCCAGAATCACTCGTTCTTTTAAATTGCGAACTTTATTGTCTTGAGGATTATCCGTACTGAAACTGGAGTCACGATCAAAATCATGAGCCGTTTTAAGAGTATAAGGTTCTTCCGTTAATAAAAGCCAACGACGCAAGTCATTGAAACGATGTCCTTCATAAGCCAATTCTACCGCGCGTTCTCTTCTTACTTCCTTCATAAAATCTGTGGTAGACCCTAAAAACTTTTGTGCGACATGTCCCACTCCGGCACGCTCTCTCACATGATTGATAGCGTCTACAGCCGTCTTGCTAAATCCATTCACACCCACCACTTTTCCGTTAGGAGAACCATACGCATTGGCTGCCGCTTCAGCGTACATCAAATAAATATCGCTTAAACGCATATAACTTAAATTGATAAAATGACTTTTATCCTGTCCTTTATCATCATTGTTCACACAATATGGATGAGGTAAGAACTTGTAAAGCAAATAACCCGTACGACTGCCTGCATATTCATCACGATAACTTCCACCAGTCGCCAAATTAGCGTAACGATGCGCCTCTCTGGTCAAAGTGGCGTCTTGAATACATTTCACTCCATCATAAACAATGTCATGATAAAAACGGGGATCACGATTTTTCCACGGATGAGTGGGATCATATCCTGATTCTGCATCTGCTTGTTCCGCATCAGATATAGGAAGACCATTTGCCATCCCATAATAATCTATATAATTAGCCGTAGGAGAGAAACAATTGCTGGAACCATCCAGCAATACTCCCGGAGTATATTGTTGATTCATACTCCAAGCAGTTTTCCCTCCATCATAAGACGGTGCCTGAAAAATAGCTTCCGGATAACCTGGTATTTTCATCCCTTGGTTATAAGAGAAAAATATATCCGAGTAGTTTTCAAAAGGAATTAAGCTATAATCGGCACTACCGCCTTCCTCCTTACAAAGAGACAACATTTCAGCAAAAGCTTCAGCTGCTTTTTTACAATATTCCGTATTATAACTTTTATCACCTGTTGACTCATAATTCATCAACGGACTGCCAGCCCATAAATAATTCTTGCCTAAATATCCTAAAGCCATTATTTTATTAATTCGCTGACGGTTCTTTCCTAAAGTGTTTTTACCGGCAGTGGTTAGATCCCAGTCGACCGGAAGCAAACTTGCAGCCATTTTAAAATCTTCGGCAGCTTTGTCCGCTGTTTGTTGGTAGTTTAAACGAGGTAAACGTATTGATTCATTATCTGCATCCAACACATGATCGATATAGGGAAGCCCGCCAAAATATTGCATTAACATAAAGTGAAACCATCCACGAAAGAAATATAACTGTCCGGCTATCAAATCCTTTTCCTCCTGAGTAGCGTCCTGTAACTTCTCCAAATTTTCCAATCCTAAATTTGCTTTACGGATGCCATACCACACTAATGGCCACATCCTTTTTTGGTGAGTTTCATCATTAGTGGTCGTTCCTGTACCATCCATCCAATTACAGCCCCAGCCGTCATACTCCTTCATCCAGCCCCAAAAATCCCCATTGTCTGCCTTATAGCCAAAAAACCAAGTAGAACCGACAACAATGAGTTCTTCTTCTCCCCAATTAAAATCAGAGTTCCAATATCCATTGTGGAATAATGGTATACAATAATACAACTCTTCTGTAAATCCTTGGAAACTATAGAAATTTTTAAAAGCATCCTCTTGACTAACAATACTATCTTCATCTCTATCCAAATAAGATTCACAAGAGGTCAATCCTAATGCCATACAGAAAAGACCCGAACATAAGATAGTCTTAATATATTTTCTCATCATATTGTAAATTATAAGGTTATTTTAAATCCCAAATTATATCGTTTCACAGTAGGATAAGCACCTTGTGAAGCCCAACCGGTACCTGCTGAATTAGATTCACGATCATCCGGCATTTTCGACCAAAAGAACAGGTTATTTCCATTCAGATAAAGACGCACGGCTTTTAATCCAAGCTTTTGAACCCAACCGGAAGTAAATGTATAAGCAATTTCCGCATTTTTTAAGCGTATATAAGAGCCGTCATACATATCGCGTGTTCCATTTGTCATACCATCTTTATTCGTAAGCCATCTTGGAAGAGATGTATCGGCATTGGAGTCATATTTACTCCAATAGGAACCCTGATCATATACATTGTTTAACTTTCCTGATAAAGAGTTGAAAACGACCTGACGAGTCACATTGTTTACACCATAGAATTGAACAAAGGCACTGAATCCTTTCCATTCAAATCCCACCGTCGCATTATACGTATTTTGTGGATTTCCCGAATAACCATACGGAACGCTATCATCATTGTCTATCACACCATCACCATTATAATCCACTATGATATTATCACCGGGAAGTTTCGCTCCATCAGTAGTATTCCAAGCCGTACTTGCCCATAATTCATCCCATGAATTAATGTAACCATGGTCAATATATGAGTAAGCTTGACCGATCTGCTTACCTGCCTGTTTTTGATATTCCGGTAATAAACCAGCATCGTCCCGTTCTAAGACTTTTTCTTTTGCATGAGTCATATTGGTATCTGCCCATAAACGCAGACCATTACCAAAAGTATAATTAAACTTCAATGTTATTTCATATCCTTTGGAACGAACTCTTCCCAAATTTGCCCAAGGAGCAGTAGTGCCAAAAAATGAAGGGATGGCTCTGCTACCTCCATTTACTAGAATATCTGTACGATAATTATTGAAAACATCCACAGAACCGGATACCAGCCCTTTAAAGAAAGAGAAATCCGCACCTATATTTAGTTTTTTTGCTGTTTCCCAATGGATATCCGGATTACCTATCGCCGTTTGGCGATACCATGTGTAAGGACTTCTATCATCATTGGTAGAGCCCAGTTTCGCAGTATTCCCATAAGCCCATTGTTGCATATACAGCCAACGTTCGCCAATATTATCGTCACCAATCTTACCGTAAGAAGCACGCAATTTCAACATATCCAGAAAACTCAACTTTTTCATGAAATTTTCCTCGCTAACCATCCATCCAATAGCACCCGACGGAAAGAAAGCGAAACGATAATCCGGTGAAAACTTTTCTGAACCATTATACGCTCCATTAGCCTCCACAAAATACTTTTGAGCATAATTATAAGTAACACGAAAAGCCCAATCTTCACGATAATGAGGAATTTCACTACCGGTAGCATGTCGTTCACGACTAAATAATCCCATTGCAGATACATCATGATTTCCAAATTGTCTCGCATAATTCAACTGTAATTGATAATAAAGTCGACGTTCAGTAGCACCGTTATCCATTTCTCCGCTTTGTGTACCCCATTTTATAGATTCCTGAAATTCAAATTGTGTACTACTATTCATGCCTTGCTTATAAAATTCTTCTCCCGTATCCGGATCAATCCATTTGCTCTGTGAGTTATTATAGAGGTCACTGATACCACGCTTTTTCTCCACAAAAACGTTGTCTAATGAGAATGTTGCTTTAGCTTTCAATCCTTTTAAAAACATACTCAAATCCTGCTCTAACGCAAAATCGCTATTAATTCGAGTTGTTGTACGTTGCTCAACTCCACCTATCGCCAATGTTTGCACTGAATTGGCTGCGCCATTTTCATTCTGCGGGTAATATCCCCATGAGCCATCGGAGTATAAAGGTAGCATAGCATCCGGTGGGGCACTATAAGCTGATATCCAATAATTATAATTATTATCTGAGAAATCCCAAGGCAACTTTCTGACACCATGAGAACCGGAAAGATTCACTTTAAACAAAGTAGAAGGGGTCAAGGTCAAATCCAAGTTACTACGAGCATTAATACGATTATACCCAAAACCTGAATTGTATCCACGATTATTGTCATATACTTTAAACAAGTCACCTTCATTCAAAAAATCGATCGAAGTAAAATACTTCACGAATGATGTTCCGCCTGATATATTAACATTTGCATTATAAGACATCGAATAGTCCTTAAACATACTGTCAACCCAATCAACATTCGGATAACGTTCTGCCTCCTCCAAACTTGCAGGATTACGATATTTATCCAGAATGTCTTGCGGTGTATAATCTTCCCAAGAACTGGGAGATAATCCTAATTCATTCACAATTGCCATATTGCGAACTCGCAACGCATTGTAAGAATCAGCCTTGCCCGGCAAACGGGAAGGGACTTTAGCCGTAGCATTAAAATTAATATCAATAACTGCCTTACCCTCCTGACCACGTTTGGTGGTTATCAAGATCACTCCGTTGGCTCCTTTGACACCAAATACAGCGGTAGCCGACGCATCTTTTAAAACTGATATATTTTCTACTGAGGCTAAATCTACAGAACTAATTGGACGTTCTATTCCATCGACAAGAATTAATGGCGAACTATTATTCCATGAAGTCTGTCCACGAAGAATTATTTCCGGATCTTCCGCACCCGGCATACCCGTACTGGTAGATGTTACAACTCCGGGAAGATTACCTGTTAAGGCCGAACCTACACTAGAGACACCTCCGGCACGTTCCAGAACTTTTGCGGATGTCTGAGAAATAGCACCCACTACACTCGCTTTTTTCTGCTGCCCATAACCTACTACTACTACTTCATCTAATGTTTTAGAGTCTTCCAAAAGGGTAATAACAATCATTTTCCGATTATTAACTTTCACTTCTTGAGAAACCATCCCTATGTAAGAAACGGTTAAGACGACATTACCACCAGGAACTTCTAAGGTGAAAGCTCCATCTAAATCTGCTATAGTTCCTACCGAAGCATTTCCTTTTAATGCAATCGAAGCTCCAATCAAGGGTTCGTTTTTACTATCAAAAACTTTACCCTTTACAATGAACTTATTCTGGGCAACTACAGAAAAGCTACAAAATAACAAAAGAAATAACAAAATTCTTTTGTGCATAATAAATTCTCTCCAATAGCGCATGTGTCTTTGGAAAGGAAGTTTTTCATTGTTTCTTTTCATCATACTGGTGTTAAAATTAATTGTTATTCATTTGAAATAGCATAGAGACCAATGGTTGTTCCGGTAAATCCTCCAGCCGTTGCTGTTGACAAATACCCGGCATCGATTCCTTTGCATAATAGTTCCCATTTCTCCTCTCCGTTTTTATAAAAGAACTCATAGGCGGCACCTGTTGAAACGACCCTCAAATCAATCGCCATTGCGTCTTTATCTATCTTCTGACTTGCCAATGTTTTATTTCCTGATTCGCCTATTTGTGAAAGTGAAACCAGTTTATCGCTGCCTTCCTTGCCTACTGATAAAAAATACTGGTGTGTTTCATCCTTAAATAAGAGTAAACCCGCCTTTTCTGCATGATTCGAAGGGTCAAACAGCATACGTGTACTGCACGTGAATTTATGATGTTGCATACGACGACAGATAAATGCAGGCGTTTTCTTTTCAGTAGCACTGACAGGAGCACATTTCAAGGTTAGATAACCTGGTGTTTCAGTTAATGAATATAAATCTGTAGCAGGAGTACGAAGTGTCATCCATGTCAAGCCCAATGTAGCCTCATCAAATTCATCGTTTGCTTCAAAATTCCCAAAAGTTACAATGGAATCACGTTCCACGCCTTTACGTTTCACTGTCATTGGTATTTTATCCTCGCCCTGTGTCATGTAAGGAAATCCGTCTTCACTCCATTTGACAGGCATGGCAAATGTCTCACGTCCTAAATTTTCGTACTTGTTATTGATAGGACGGCATCCTAGGAAGAATGCCCACCAATCACCTTCTTTAGATTGAATCAAATCTGCATGACCGGCACATGTCACCGGATTAGGACGTTCTGAGTCCAAATGCCTCTGAGTCAAAATCGGATTGTTTTTCCATGGAGTAAATTTACCCATAGGAGAGTCTCCATGAAAAATAACTTCTGAATGCCACTCGGCAGTTCCCCCTTCAGCAGCCATTAAAAAATACTTCCCATTGATTTTATACATGTGTGGACCTTCAATCCAAATCGGCTTTTCTTCAGGACGGGCACCTTTATTTATTAAGACTTTACGCGAACCTATAGTCTTATCTGTATTCACATCGAACTCCTGCACACGAATAGTCCTGTGACCGCTATATTCAGGTTTATTATCCGGAGCGTCGTCATTATTGACAATATATGCCTTGCCGTCTTCATCAAAGAAAAAAGAAGGATCAATTCCAATAATACTGGGTAGCATAATCGGCTCGGACCATTCACCGAAGGGATTTTGAGTTTTCACAAAGAAATTACCGACACCAACATTAGTGGTTATCATATAATAGGTCTTATTCTTCGGATTATAACTGATTGCCGGAGCAAAAATTCCGCCGCTGACTCCTTGACCTTCCAACCATACTAATTGTGACGGACGGTTTAATACATGACCTACTTGTTTCCAATTCACCAAATCTTTACTATGGAAAATAGGAACTCCCGGAAAATAAGAGAAAGTAGAGGTCACCAGAAAATAATCCCCCTCCCCATTAGTACAAACACTTGGATCGGAATACCATCCAGGTAAAATCGGATTGTAAAAACATTCCTTATCCGGCAGAGGATTTGATACATAGAAGTCATCTTCGCCTTTGTAGTTAAAATTGTCGAAGAGAGCTACAGATTTCCCGATAGCGGGAAGATCTTGATTCTTTTTCATGGAATTACACGAAGTTAATACGCCTACCATATATAGAGAGAATAATATGGTTGACCATCGTTTCAAAATTGAATTCTTCTTCATTGCGTTTCATTTAAAAATTGAAATTCTAACATCTAAGCCGCAATAAAGGAAAGTGTTTTTCATTGATGTGTCTTTCCTATTAGAACAGGCTTTTTGTCATTGCAAAGGTAAGAATCAGTTTGTTTTCCGTGCCACAATCACGCTACGAACATCTTTAGAAATGTTACAGACTTATTTTTGAATGTTACATAAATCTTTAAATACGATACATGAAAAAAGGAATGCTATACAAGAATCATTCTTTCATCTTTATTGCTATTTCCTTTCCTATCGAATGAATAATGTGTCCTTCAGAGCTTACTCCTTCAAGTATAACTTCATATCGGGTAGGAAAATCAGCGACATAAAAGTTTATATTTGCATTGCCCGAGCTATCTACCCGGACATTGGGACTCCAATAAATGGTGGTTCTCAAATCGGGTACAGTACTTTCTTTCTCTTTTTGGGTTGCATATACAGGCGAATAAAACTCAACCGTTTGCTTATAGCCTACAGGACTATAAACCTGAATATTGCTATTCATCTTATTCCTCTCTACGAACCCTTTTTTTGTATTTATTACAACGGCTCCACCGACAGCCCGCCCGCCGAATATAGGCATAGCCGAGATGGGCGGCGACAAAAAGACATCGCTGATATCATTTACATTTATTCTATCGTAATCGAAGTTTTCTTCGGGGACATTATCCAAAACCACTAATGGAACAGCATTACGATGACGGACTTCATTCCCGACAACAGTAAGCTCCGGTATTCTGCGCAACAAATCAAAGACGGATATAATATTTGATTTTTCAACGTCTTCACTCGTCAGGACTTTAGAAGAATTGACCGAATAATATGGCGATTGGGTTTTTAAATCCATTTTTCTGTTTGCGGTTACCAACACTTCAGCCAAGTTGTATATTCGCATACCGTCTTCTATCTGATGCTTTTGATCAATTTCCAATGCGTACTCATTCTCCGGTTGCTTTTTGGGAATGGAACTGGGCATTGGTATAGTCAACGCAGGAAACGATGCGGGAGCATCAAGTTCTATAAAAACTTTTCTTGAACCCTTCTTGGTTAATGCTTGTACGATGTATTTCGTTCCTTCAGGGTATTCCATATTCTTGAATACAAACCTCCCGTTCTTATCCGGTTGGGTCAGAGATGTTCCAATGACCGAATCTTTCATGGCAAGCAACGAAATTCCTCCTTCCTTCAGGGAAGAGAATAATCCTTCCGCTTTCCCAGTGACTTTATTATCCACTTCAACTGCATATTGAAGCTCTTTGACTATTTTTCCTTTCAAAATATCGGGAACATCATATCTTCTCCAACCTTGAGTCATCATCAATACGTCAAGCGCAACCGTTGCCTGCTTATTTTCCTTTTGCAGGTAGCTACCCGGAGATTCTATATACCCTTTAAGTTCGGATGATAGCAATAGCGTTGAAATAATATTAGAAGTTGTATCTATGCCTGCATCTTTCTTATCCACAACAGACAAGGATACATTGCCCGTTAAGGGAACTCTATTTTCATCCGTAATCCGTATTGCCATCTTTATTTTATCCCGCGGATTATATTTTTCTTTATCCAACGAGATGTCAGCTTTGGCAAATGTACTGTTTTGAGAAGAAAACACAAGACGCTCACTTAAAATATTCCTGTTCTCATCTATCAGAAGAAAATGAATGACGCCTGCCGGAAAGAAATCCTTCTCAAAGTTAAGATAGCTCAAACTATCGTTCCACGGTTGCGCGTAAAGGACTACTCCTCTGATATGAGCTACCAGACAGACTTGTGGTGACAGTTTGTAGTCGGGAGATTTTGACAGTGTCACCCGCAAAAGTTTATCATTCCACATCGTTTTCAACGACACTGTATTTTTCGAAGCCACAGGCATTTCAAAGCGTTTCGATACATTTGCATGGTTGGTACACACAGCATAATATTTCTTTCCGGGCATATAGTACATTCTGAAACTCCCCATCCCTAAATGTACACTTTCAAAGGTTGCATAGGTATTGCCCTGCTCATCAAACACCTGCCCTTTAATTTCTTCGGACAAACCATTTTCGTTCGTTGCCTTAAATGCTATTTTTATATCTGTAGAAAACGGTGCATGACCACCTTCCGGGAAGAAAGAAACATCGAATGTCTGCGATGAACACGGAATGTCAATATAGCGATTATAAATTAGACCATTCAAAGTCGCTTGCAGCAAGAAGTTCTTTTTCAGCTTTTTTTTCCCTCTCTTGAAAGAGTATCGGGCTATGCCTTCTTCTGTAAATGACAAGCGTTCACCTGTTCCTGAAGAATCTCCATCCGGAAAAACAAGGCATTGTTCCGGAATTATTTTAGTATTTTCAGTAGGGTTTACAAAATATATTCGGGCTTCAACTTTTTCATCGTCTTCAAGGAAAGAAATCTTTGGCAGAATTTTTCGGGATAAAGGACTTGCAATATAAATAGTCTTACGGAAGAAATACTCTTCTCCCTGATTTTGCATAAACCGGGTATAGGCTCTCAACGAATAGTTTCCTTCTTCCAATTCTTCGTTCAACTGTATTTGCCCATAAAAGCAACCAATGCTGTCTGGTCGAATCTTTACCCTCTCTATTAGCTTGTCAACCGGATTAATCAGTTCAAGATAAACATACCTGCTAGCATTAGCCTGTCTGAGGAGAAGGGCATCAACCAAATGTATCCGAAACCAGACAGTGTCCCCTGATACATATGTTCCTCTATCCGTTTGAACATAGATTTTTTCCTGCGGATAGTTGGATATTTGTTCTAGAAAAAGATTTTCGATTGAAGTTGTATCCACCTTCTGAGCTTTAATGCCATTGCAGACAATTAGCAGAAAACATAATTGTAAATATAAGTTTTTCATCCTATAGTGATTCATCAGTTATCTGTCCCTCACAGCCAGCTTGTTTATTTTCATATCCAGTGAAGATGTTGTATCCCCATCATTATTGTCCATTTATAAGATTGTCTTCTGAATCATATCGTTCAGTTTTGATTATCGGTTTTTTAAATACGATAATATTTGTAATAGAACTCACATGGGCATACACAAAAAAAAATCTATAAGAAGTCTATTAAATCGGAGGAGATTTTTAAGGCTCCTCCGATTCAAAATTATTATCCAACAGAAAATTAATTAATCATACTTTCTGTTTTCTTCCATCCAGTCATTAATGATTCGTTGTTCGTCATCATTAGCCCTTTCCTTATACAAAAAGCCTCTGGTCGTTTTTACTGCTCCATTTTCTTCGAACTTATACCATAAATCATACACTTTAAGTTCCGGATTATATGTACCCTTTGCATCAAGAATCTTGAATTTATCCCAAGCTGTAAGTGTCAGACTATTATCTGCATTTACTGTAATGTTAAAACAGTAATTCGGACGATAATCGGTGCTTCCCTTACTCCATTCGTTTTGATGGTGGTACATACGGACTGTGTTCCCGTCATTAACGGCTTGTAATGTCCTTGACATTTTATAGACAACAGAATCATTCGGATTTGCAATATCCTTAATAACTCCATCCATATAATACAAACCGGAATATTTATTCATCATATTGAATCTTATCAAAACAACCGTATCTTCTTTAGCCAATGCATAGTCTGTGGTCGATTTTAGCTTTAATGCAACCATATACAGCGAGTCTATATGCAATGTTGCCGGTTTTACGTATATTGGATAAGTGTTATATGTTTCCCCTCCCTTCACTGTAACAGTTGGCTCAGGGTACTCATAGATATCAACCGGCAAATTTTGATAAAGAACATCGTTTGTACCAAGTTCCCTGTCATTATATCTAAGAATAGCCTCCGGATATTCTTCAATTTCAACAGTAACATCCCTATCCGTTGGAAGAGAACCACTTATCGCAACTGATGCATAAACTGTATCCTGCAGATAGCCAAGATTTAGATTCCGATCTATAATTTTATCCTTAGCACCGACAAGATAGACTGATTCGGGATATAATGTCTGATCCATAGGAGCTTTATCATCACAGCCTGCAAAAAACAAGGCCAATATGAACAATGATAATAATATACTCTTTTTCATACGATTCATTTATTTCTTATTAAATACTCTATTTACCAACCCGGATTTTGAACAAGCTTGCCATTCTTCTGCAAAACATTTCTGTCAATAGGCCAGAAATACATTTTATTAGAAAACATTCTCTTCATGTACACTTCTGTGTTCCAAACTCTTACTGTGTAGAAATCAGCACGTTTTGCAGATGTAGCACTCACATCTAATCCCTTTATCGGTTTGTTATATGCATCATACGCATCCTTCCAACGTCGTAAATCCCAATAGCGGCGTGACTCAAAGGCAAATTCAATCTGCCACTCATGTTTCACGATTTCTTTCATTCTAGTGTAATCAGAGGCATCGGCTGTTGTTATACCCGGCTGTCCAGCTCTGTAACGAACTTGATTGAAATACTTAACGATTTCATTTGCATCTTTAGTTACTACAGTTCCCGATTCGTCAGTATATGTTCCTTCTGCCATTTCATTTAAAGCTTCGGCATAACCCAATAAGACCTCCGCATAGCGTGCCAAAGGCCACACTTTAGATTTTTTTGTAGAGTTCCAATGACCGATGTCTTCTTGATGTATATATTTGCGGCAAGTATATCCGGTTCTGTTTCTCCAATTATTGTCAGTTGAACTTTTAGCGTTACCATCAGAGTAATAAGTTACTTCACGATTTTTCAAGTCCTCTGTACCTCTGAAAGAAGTACCCGGCCAAATGCAATGATTAAATCCTATTGTGGCATAATAACGGGGTTCGCGGTTATTATCTCGATGAGCTCTGTTCCCAGATAACTGATATTCTAATGCAAAAGTACTACTTGTCCCTACTGCTGCATAAGATTTCTCTGCTTCTGTGGCTTCGCTATAGCTTCTACCATCGGCCATGCAATAAGCGTCAACCATATCTTGCGTTACACTAAATGTTGCGTTTCCTCCAATAGCATCCGGAAAATAAAGACGATCATCGCTGTCGCTTCTGGTGGCATAATAAATGTATTCTTTTACACTATATGGTTGATAAGTACCATCAAAAACCGATTTATATGACTTATACGGATCAATATCGCCTGCTCCATCAGGGAAATTGGCGCTAGATACTGTAGACGGTAATGGTAAGGTTCCAGTCCCTTTATCATTGACCATTTTTGCAACGGTATGCAGCTCATATTTGTTCAAATCAATTATTCGTTTAAATGTAGCAGCAGCTTTCGCCCACTTACTTTTATCCTCGGTTTGAGATATGAAATTAACGCCTTCAGAGTTTTTCCAGTCAGAATAATACGTATTTCCATTAAACAATGGACTCGCTGCATACAATTGCATACGTGCCTTGAAAGCCAAAGCTGCTCCTTTAGTCGGCATATATTGTTCAGCTTCAATTCTTTCAAGAGGAAGCAGAGCTGCCGCTTCTTCAAAATCGGCACAAATCTTCTCAACACATTGATCATACGGCGCACGTTCAAATGAAGCGGCGGCAATATCTATATCCGTATCAAATGCTACATCCGGAACAATGGGAACAGGTCCGTATAAGCGTACAAGGTAAAAATAGAAGTATGCTCTAAGAAAATAAGCCCTGCCTCTATAATCACGTGATTCCATTTCTGTGATTTCCTGATTCTTGGAGATGTTGGCAAGTATAATATTTGCCTTACGTATTCCCTTATAGCATGTAGACCATGGATTAATTTTTGTACTCGTTTCTGTTATTTGATCGTACAATATACTATTTCCATTAAGCATAAATGGAATAATAGCTTCATCAGCTCCAGAGCCACTGGGTAATGTTACTCCACCACCCCAGTCGCTACCGGTAAGAAGAGATTCATCCGGTAACAAAGCAGCTGCTCCATTGATATATTGCTCCGTCCTTGCTTTTGACAAGAAGATTGAGTCCATCGTTGTCTGGTCGTAAACATACTTGTTAATATCCAGATAATCCTCACATGAACTAAACGTCAGAAATGCAAAAAACGTTATGACCGAAAAGACCAGAAAATGTGTCTTTACTCTATTGACTAATATTTTATTCATAGCATTATTTATTAAAATGAGAGATTTAATTGCAATGTATAAACCCGCTGTATAGGATAACTTGTACCATTAAACATGGCCTGACTAGGATCTAACATTTTTTCTTTAGACCATACAGCCAAGTTTTCTCCTATTAAACTAATTGTAGCATTTCGAATACCGAATTTTTGCAAAGCCTTCGCTTGAGAGGTATACGAAATCTGTACGTTCTTCAGTCTCAAATAACTACCATCCTGAAGCCAAAAGGTTGAATTCAAACTATTATTCCAACTGCCTCCATAACTAAGTCTTGGATATTTTGCACTAGGATTCTCTGTTGCAGGATCTCCGGATATTTCAGCTGAAATCCAACGGTTATTCGGATTGATATAATCTGTGATTACATTGCCGGTTTCCCGTCCTGAAAATGGATTATACATATTCCCACCTCTAAAATACTTAACCCTGGCTACTCCTTCGAAGAGGACACTAACATTGAAATTTTTCCAGTTAAATTCGGTTGCAAAACCGTATTGTATCTGAGGCGTCCATGAGTATTGCAACGGAATCTGATCATCGGAGTTAACAGTTCCATCACCGTTTACATCTTTATATTTGATGTCCCCCGGCAGATAACTTCCAAATTCTTGTTTAGGACTATTCTGAATATCGGCTTCATCCTTAAATAAACCTAGAGCGACATATCCTCTGTTGATTCCACTTTGATAACCAACAGCGGATTGATATGGATATTTTTTTATATCTTCTTCATATTGTAGTATCTCATTACGGGACTGAGTGAAGTTTGCCCGAACGGTAAGATATTTACTTCTATCTGCATGACTCAAAGGCTGTGTATAGGATATATGTCCATCAATACCCCAACTTTTCATTTTACCAACATTTGCCCATGGCAATGTAACAAGTCCCATTTCTTCAGGAACACTTTGCCGTTGCTGGTATATCCCCGAGCGTTCATCTCTAAAGAAGTCAACAGACGCATCAATTCGTTCGTCAAAAAGACGGGTATCGATACCAAAATTATATTTAATAGCTTTTTCCCATCTCAGGTTACTTGAACCCACCTGCGTTTCTGTGATACCTTGACCATTGTTCCACTGCCCTGATCCCGAATTACCAATTAACGTCAGGTATGGAAAACGAACAGAATCATCCGATGTAAGGCGGTCATTACCTACTACTCCATAAGAGGCTCTGAACTTTAAGTAATTAAGGAACGGCAATTTTTCTTGTACAAAATCATATTGAGAAGGAGCCCATCCTAAAGATACAGCTGGAAACCACCCAAACTTTTTCCCTTCCTCAAAAGCCTCGGAACCGGTATAGCCGACATTGAATTCTGCCATGTAGGTATCTGCATAAGAGTAGGTAAAACGGCTTGCATAACTATTATAGCGTTTTGGAATAGCAGTCAACGCGGTCTTATATTCAGATGATTCATAATCACTCCAGTAAGCCTGTATTAATCCTCCCACACGATGCAGTTTATTAAATACACGTTCGTAATTGATACGACCTTCAAAATAATATTTACGATTAGATTGAGTACTGTTTGAATAGTGTGGTTCCTGGTATTCTTGCTTTTTAGCTAAATTCAGACTTCCGTCTCTGTTCCTTCCATCTGCATAATAAATAGCTGGAGTTTTTTCTCTTGTCTGCCACATCCAACTGCCACTATCCAAATTTACTAATCCCATAATGGAAAGTCCTTCTGTCACCATATCCAGCTTTTGACTAAGCTGCATGGTTATCTTATTATTGTTGTAATAGCTTTTGCGATAACCGGTCATATTAAGCAATACGTAAGGACTTATACTACTTTTATCACTACCATACCCCGGAGCTTCCCCCGTTGAATAAAGTATAGGTACAGTAACAGGGGTTAAATTGGCTTGAGCTTGCCATAGCGCATCTGTATTATCCCCATAACCCGGATAATTCTGAGTTGTAATAACACTTTCTTCATTCAAAGACAGAGTGGTTGTTTTAGTCAGATTCACATCTACATTTGCACGAAAATTAAACTTGTTATAATCTACATTCGTGTCGTATTCGTTTACTCCTTTATCTTGTTTGAAGATAGCAGCCTTATTCATATAACCCACACTTATATAATACCGGGCAACTTCACCACCTCCAGATGCACTCAAAAAATACTGTTGATTCCATGTATAGTCTTTTAGAATCACATCTCTCCAATTAACATCCGGGTGGAGGTCCGGATCCAAATGGTTTGCAAACAATGCTAAATCTACATCCGAATAAATAGGAATACCTCCTCTTGTCACAGAAGCCTCATTGGCCAATTTAGCATAGTCAGCAGCAGAAGCATATTCAGGCATACGTGGAGAATAGGAGATACCGGCATTTACTTTCACTCTGATATCCAATTTTCCCGCTTTGCCCTTTTTCGTCGTAACAAGTACCACTCCATTTGCACCTCGTACCCCATATACGGCAGTAGAAGAAGCATCTTTCAAGATAGAGAAACTTTCGATATCTTCCGGATCGAGCGTATTAAGGCTACCTTCTATCCCATCAATCAGAACCAAAGCCGATGCTCCGGCTCCAAATGTGCTGATACCACGAATCCAAAATTCAGAAAAATCTTTTCCAGGTTCTCCACTACGATTGACGGATATAATTCCCGGTACACGTCCGCCAAGCATATTACCGACAGAAGACGCCGGGACCTTAAGGTCTTTCATTTCAACAGCTGTAATCGCACCTGTTACATTGATTTTCTTCTGTACTTTTCCCGAGCTTGTAATAACGACCTCGTCCAACGTGTTCACATCTTCTTTCAATGTGATACGCATACGCTCGTTTGTCTTTGCCATTCTTACTTCTTGTGAAACAAAACCGATAAATGAAAATACCACCGTTTGATTCGCTTTGATTTCGCCAAGTTTAAAACGTCCATCAAGATCTGTGACCGTACCATGACTCGGGTTCTCCTTAATGGATACAGAAACACCAATCAGAAGTTCTCCCTTCTCATCCATAACAGAACCTCCAGCTACTATACCCGATTGAGCAAGGGCACCGGAAGATAACATCAACATAATAAGTTGTAAGATTAAATATTTTATCTTCATAATATATATCTTTATTGTTATTATTCTATAGTAAGCTTTCTAACCAAACGATTATCCCTGTCTGCAATATAAAAATTGTCTTCGAAATCGGTTACGATAGCAAGAGGCTGGTTAAATCCTGATTCCAGTGGAACATTTGAAATTCCAGTCCACCAAGCATCAGGTACACCTGCAACCAACGATACCATATCATTCTTAATTTTAAGAATACAAGACCCTGACTGGCTGCAAAAATAGATTTCACCATCCTTGTTCACAGCAATTCCTGATGGAGCTTTTAATACCGCATCATTTAGACGATGCCCTAAAACGATTTTATCGCCATTATTGAAGCCGGCAAATTTCTTGGCTTCCCATTTTCCTTCAGTATTTTTCGTAATTTTAAAAATGCCGTTGGCACCTTTTTGTGTGGCAAAGAAGCATTGGTAATACTTGCTGTAAACAAGATAGCTTAGCCACTCAGTACCAACATTTACTCCATCCCAATCACCGCTACCCAAAATTTTTGTGAAATCTTTATCCACTAGGTCTATGCAACCCATATTCCCATCACCAGTCATAACGTAAAGGTAGCGATCATCATCGGCAAAGCTCAGTCCTCCGGTAACACTTCCTCCCGATAACATCTCATTTGTAATCGTCAAATCCGCAACAGGTGTAGCTACCCATCCGTCTACTTTTGAGAAACTATAGATATTTCGGTTACCTTCCCTGTTTATCACATAGAATTTGTCCCGGGTACTCGTGACTGCAGGACCACCACAATAACCAACATCAGCCACTTTTATCATTTTATTATCATCCAAGGAAATTAAGCTAATTCGGGCTTTCCATTCTCCTTCAACCATAATAATATTATCTCCGTTTTGACCGGAAACAGTCCCCAATCCGATTGGATTTTCTATCCGGGATTCACTAAAACTTCCTTCTACATACGATTCTTCTCCCTTTGCCCCTACAATATTTTTTAAAGATTGTTTCTGATAATATTTGAATTGAATATCCGGGACAAGACTGTCCTTTCCTATAACAACAGATAATTGGTTGTAGCCTGGAGCTTGCTTCGGTATCATACCATACAGTTCATATCCATCGCAAGCCAAAAGCACGGCCTGTTGTGTATCAAAATAGACCTTGATTTGAGCAGTATCTTTCGGAAAATTTCCTCTAACAATAAAATTTTGGTCTATCTGCCCCCATGAAGGCAAAAGTTCATCAATGGAAATTGGTTTCTGAGGATCATAAAAATTACCCGTTTCATGTATTTTCTCTATTACTTCACTACCATTACAAGCAAAGAGAAAAGGGGAAATAAGAAACCACAATAATTGCTTCTTTTTCATTTTCTAATAAATTTAAGTTTAACAATTTAATATCTAAATTGAATATTCAGAACGTGTTCATTCCATACGCAGTTAAGTTGAGTCTTTCATAATCATTCATTTTTTGAGTTAACGTTTCATTTAATAATTGAGATTCTAACATCTAAGCCGCAATAAAGGAAAGTATTTTTCATCTATGTGTCTTTCGTATTAGAACAGGATTTTCTTTGTTACAAAGTTAGGAATCAATATTTTTTCTACATTACAATCACGCTACGTACATCTTTAAGAATGTTACAGACTTATTTCTATTTGTTACATAAATCTTTAGATATGATACATTAAAAAAGAAACACTATTCACAAATTAGAATAATGCTTCTTTTCTTTACTGATCAATACTGCTATATGACAATCCTGCTTCTATTTTAGTTTGCCGAATTACCGTGCATATTAGGATTCGTTGACAACTCGGAAGATGGAATGGGAACTCGCAGATGTTTTTCATAATTAAAAGTAACTGTACCGGTCAAACCGGTCTGTTCCACCTGCAACTCATTCTTGTGAATCAGGTTATTCAGTATAGATGACCGGTCAGGGTCATTCGGGTTGTTATACCAACGCATTAAATTGAAAAAAAGCCAGCCTTTCCAATGCAATTCCACCGTCATCCTATCAGGATGGTTGGTTACGGTTCCTGCATTAGGAGTAGCGTGTAGTGTCTTGCTTTGTGGAAAGCTGATAGACCGGAAGGGAGCGTGCCACGTGTGTTCTATAGGTTTGCTATGCTATGGAATTTTAGGAATGTTGGGTATTGTCATGCCTACTATTTCTACTCTGCTTTTGGACAGGTTCTTGCTGGGAGTTACTACGGCAGCAGTTATGACTTCAAGCACCGCACTCATATCCGATTATTTTCAAGGGAACAAACGTCTCCGTATGATTGCCGTGCAAGGAATGGCTATTGAGGTGGGAGGAATCGTCTTTCTAAGCATGGGAGGCTTTCTTGCCGAATTTTCCGGGCATGGACCGTTTTTCATCTATGCCATTGCTTTTGTGGCATGGTTGTGGCTGCATTACTTCATACCTTCGGCAAACAAGAAAACGGAAGAAACCGATATTATGTCTCAAGAACAGGAAGAGGAATCGCTGCATACGGGTAAAATCTGGCCAGTTATAATGCTCACCTTTCTTGCTATGTTTATTTTCTTTTCGGGCATTGTTTCTCTGCCCGTATTGTTACAGGTTACGTTGGGATACAGTAAGTCATTTACAGGAAATTACCTGGCATTTATATCCCTGACAGCGGTTATTACCGCCGGTATTATGCCTCGTGTGGTAAAAGCCATTACGGCCAAAGGTACTCTTGCGGTCGCTTTCTGTAGTTTTTGTGTGGCCTTTAGCTTGTTTGCTTTATTACACGATGTGAAATGGATGGTTGTAGCGGTAGTGTTTACAGGAATAGGGTTTGGACTGACTATCCCGTTATTGAATCACCTGCCGGTAGAAAGGAGTCCGTCAGAACATAGAGGACGTTATTTGGGATTTTACTCCACAGCCAATTTCGGTGGACAGTTCTTTTCATCCATTACGACAACATTTGTCAGCGGAAGTGTTTCTTTCGGCATTGTAGTGGCACTTGCTATAGTAAATTTTCTGTTTGTGATATTAATATTCAGGAACAAGTAAATGATAAATTGAGGCAAAAGATGTACCGTCACTTTCGTTTGTACGAAACGTACCGGTACACCTTTATTTCATTTGGGCGTCACTATAGTTGATTGTAATGTCGTATGCATTTGCCGACTTATTCAATCCCAACATCCCACCCGGATTCGTCTTTCCCTCTCTTCTTCCAGTTAGAATATCCTTGCTCAAAGTAATCATATTGTTCAGCAGTTGTAATGTCCCGGCATCCCCACCATAATAATGCCCTGTATAGAAATGTGTGATTCCGAATTTCTTTAAAGTATCAGCCATCCGCTCACAAGAAGCAATTAAGGTGGAAAAATTCGTGGTTAAAAGCAAATAACTGTTGAAAGCATCACCGCTAAAGCCATAAGCCGCATCCTTATCAATAAAAGAAGTGGAACCGGGCGTATGTCCGGGTGTAAACACCACCTCTATCTGTCGGCCACCCAAATCAAATATTTCACCGTCTTTCAAGTATTTGATTGTTCCCTTGTAATTGGGCATGAACATAGAAATATTCGGAATATCCGCAGCATTCAAATATATTTCAGGAAAGCTGTTCACCGCAGTACCAGTATGGTCAGGGTGCACATGGGTTGCGATAAGAGTAACCGGCCTTGTTGTAAGAGAGGCTACAATCTTATCCAGACCGGCTATTTTTGTTCCCACATCTATCAAAATAGCCTTGTCATTTCCTTCAATAAGATACATACTTTCATTAGACACCAATTTTCCGGTTCCCACCCAAGTATGTCCGTCTATTTGACGAAAAACGACATCATCATTCCTGAAAACCTCTTTTTCTTTAAACTGCCCTTCCTGTGCTGACAAAGAATATTGATTTAGAATAATGACTAAAATAAAAAGTACAATCCTTTTCATTCCATAATACGTATGTTGCATTGATTTAAGGATATTCCTTTATTTTGACTCTATCGTTATGATATGCCCAGCGGCATCATATTCCAATTCGCACACCTTCAGACTGCGTAACCAGGTCGTTCCATTGGAAAGGACACAGTCATGATGGAAAAGATACCACTTTCCTTTATATTCCACAATGGAATGATGTGTAGTCCAACCGACTACCGGCATCAAAATAACACCCTGATAGGTGAACGGACCGTATGGATTGTCACCAATGGCATAGCACAACAAGTGGGTATCACCGGTAGAATATGAAAAATAATATTTCCCGTTATACTTGTGCATCCAGCTTGCTTCGAAGAAACGACGCGAATTGTCACCTGCCGTCAGCGGTTTTCCGTCCTCGCCCAGAATAATAAGAGGTTGCGGTTCTTCGGCAAACTGAAGCATGTCTGCGCTCAACTTCACTACACGTGACGGAAGGGCAGGCTCATCATCCGCCGGAAAAGTGGCACTCTCCAATGCTTTATTGTTACGGTAGCGTTGCAATTGTCCACCCCATAAACCGCCGAAATACATATAATAATTACCTTCTCCATCGTCGAATACGGCAGGATCAATACTATAACTACCACGAATAGGGTCAGGCTGCGGAATAAACGGACCTTCTGGACAATCACTCACAGCTACACCGATGCGGAAAATATCATTCTTATCTTTCAGGGGGAAGTACATATAATATTTGCCATTCTTGCAAACTACATCACAATCCCATAGTTGTCGTCCTGCCCAAGGTATATCCGACACTTTCAAGACGACACCATGGTCTTTTATTTCACCGTGCATTACGTCATCGGTAGAAAATACATGGTAATCACACATATCGAAATGGTCACCATTATCATTTTCCGGAATGCCGCTTTCGCGGTCGTGTGACGGATAAATATAAACTTTACCCTCAAACACATGTACTGCCGGATCGGCCATGTAATCATTCGGAACCAGATATCTTGCTTCTTTCTTCATAATGGATAATTATTTTCAGAGTTGTTTTCTATTAATTCTTTTACAAAAGGCTTCGGCTCATAATGACGATTAAAAAGTAGCGGATAATCAACACGACCTCGTATCGGAAAATCATTTTTCCATGAATCATCATCGGTCACTCCCCATGCAGTCACACGGACTATCACATCGGAATGCTTCAAAAAGAGATCGAAGAATTCTTTCATGCGTTTGTTCCATAGCTGCGATACGGTATCGGGAAGACCTTCGGGGTAGGGATTGAGGGATTGCTTATAGGCTACGGTTTCCGATATATTCGCTCCCGTATGTACGGTAGGCAGCGCACTCATATCCCATTCCGTAACCATCACCTTTACCCCTGTACTGGCAAAACGGAGAATGCTGGCTTCAAAATCTTCAATCTTAGGATAATCCAACCCCATGTGTCCCTGCATCCCCACAGCATCAATGCGCAAATTGCGTTCCTTCAGCATCCGGACAAGCTCCACGACTTTATTTCGTTTCGCCTGACCGTCCATGCCGTAATCATTATAATAGAGTTCTGCATCGGGGTCCGCTTCATGGGCGTACTGGAAAGCCAATGGAATGAACTCTTCACCCAATATTTCATAAAATGGAGATTTGCGCCAAGAACCATCTCCTTCAATCGCTTCATTCACAACATCCCAACCTTTAATACGTCCTTTGTAACGACCGACAACGGTATGGATGTGCTTTTTCATTCGTTCTTTCAGTACTTCGGGCGATACCTTTTTCCCTTTTGTGTCCACACAAAACCACGGTGGAAGTTGTGAGTGCCAGACAAGACAATGCCCGATGACTGCCATTCCGTTTTCTTCGCCAAAACGGACCAGTTTGTCAGCATCCGCAAAGTCATAACGGTTTTCTTCGGGATGAATTTCAGCGGATTTCATACAGTTTTCCGCTACAATGGAATTAAAATGACACTTTACCAGACGTAGAGCGCAAGTGTCATGCCCTGCCGTTTGATTGATATTCAGTGCCACTCCCATTAAAAATCTGTTGCCAACAGCTCCCTTCAAGGACGGAACATTCTGTGCTGATAGCTGTATGCCATATCCGCAAGTCCCCCAAAGGCATATAGCGGACAATAATACTGTATATTTCAGTTTCATAATTGATCGTAATTTGATTTATTTTATAAGTTTAGAATTTGTGTTTTCAAAGGTTTCGTCTTCAGAAGTTCGGATAACTCTTTTTGTTATCCGACTTCTTCAATACTTTAACTAACCTAATTTAACTACCTATAATTACATGAAAACCATGTTTAATAATTATCCTTGGCACGACGTTCCGTCAACTTCGCCTGCATCTGCTCGTTATATTTCTTCGTTATGGGATAGAAACAAAGTGCTACTACACCGACAAGGAAAGTCGCTGCCGGGATAAGACTGGAGGAGAGTACGATACCATGAATAGCAGAGCCGCTTTGTGTTACTTCCGTACCCGACACATAACCGAACCCTGAAAGTAAGAAGCCGAGAATGGCTCCACCGATACCCAGGCCTGCCTTCAATGCAAATACCACGCCTGCAAACACGAACCCTGTTGCACGGCGATAATTCACATATTCCGAATAATCCGCCACATCGGCAATCATCGCCCAAAGCAACGGAACAGTAGGAGCGTACGCCAGACTCTTCAGGATATTCAACACGAACATGGATTCAACGTCCCTTTCATCGGGGAAATAAAATAACGCAGTGAACACTGCCGTTAAAGAAAGGCAAGTGATAAACACACGTTTCTTTCCGTAACGGTTAGCGAGGAAATTGGACAACAAGATGACTCCGAAAAACTGGACGAGTGCCCCTACCATATTGAATACGCCAAAACCGACCTCGTAGGCCTCGTCCGCACTGTCGACGACAAGACCGAATGCATTAAGTATTGTATAGCTCGCGCCGCCTGTTGCTTCCGTTGCCACCAACCCCATTTGGTCAAGGAAAGCATAAAGAGCATCCGAATCGACATAATTTTCAAAATAATAGTTCATGGCGCTTCCCCACATGGCGAGTGTGATGAAAACAAACAGGGTCAAAATGAACATGGCCCGCCAAGGAATGCTGCTGAAAACGTCCTTTATATCTTTCCGGGTATCTGTCTTCTGACCGGCAGGCGGTGTAATACGCTCGCGTGCTGAAAAGAATGTGATAACCAAAAAGAAAAAACCGATGCACGCAAATAATGCAACCGTACACAGCCAGCCGTGTGCTTTGTCACCTCCATCAGAAATTTTGCTAACCAACGGCAATGTAAGTCCCTGTACCACAAATTGCGCAATGGTAGCTGATATAAAGCGAATAGAGGTAATGCTTGTCCTTTCTTTTATATCACTGGACATCACTCCTCCTAACGAAGCATACGGAGTATTGTTAAACGAATACAGCGTCATTAGCAACGTATATGAAACCGTGGCATAAAGTGCCACCAATCCCTTATCTTCAATACCCGGATTATAGAATGCCAATATATAGAATACCATAAAAGGCAATGCCGTCCACAATACCCAGGGACGGTATTTTCCAAAACGAGTTTTAGTACGATCACTCAAGATTCCAACAGTGGGGTCTACAAACGCATCAACAATACGTGCAACCAGCATCACTGTTCCGGCAATGGCTCCTTCAAGCCCGAATATATCCGTATAGAATTTAGTCTGGTAAATCATCATCATCTGGAAGACCAGATTTGCCGAACAATCTCCCAAGCTATAACCAATTTTCTCGGTCATCGATACTTTCTGATTCAGTGTGTTCATGAATATTAATTTAAAAGTTTTTTACCAAAAGCAATTCCGGTCACCCAATGAACCGGAATGCTTTTTTACCTATTGAAAACGACATGGGTTCAATTAATGCTGTCAATGTTGTTATCTATTAGAAACCACCTTTCCCCTCTGTCATGATGCAAAGGTAGGCCATGAAAATGAAATCTTAGAAGAATCACGCTACATGTATCTTTATCAGCGATACATCTTTCCAAAACATCGCTACATTTTTCTTTTTTCATGTTACATTGTGCTGTCAGGAGTGGTGCATTCATTAATCTGTTGTTTCGTTACCGGTTTGAACAATAACTGGGAGAACATATAGAAACTTTGTTTCCAAACTTTAAAATTATGATATCCACCCGGATAAACATGATAAATATGAGTTATATGATTATCTTGCAAATAGTCATGTGTCCGTTTGCTGAATGAAATCAGGTCGTCTTTATCTCCACAAGAAATCCATAGTAGCTTAAGCATTTTTTTTGCCTTTGTCACATCGGGCAACAGTTCCTGCGGTATTTTCGTATTCGGTGCGGAAGAGAAACCTCCTACCCATGCGAATTTATCCAGATTGCCCAAGCCAAAATTCAACGATTGACCGCCTCCCATAGACAAACCGGCTATCGCACGATGTTCACGGTCGGTTAATACGGGGAAGTTCTTTTCTACGTATGGTATCAAATCATTGAGTAAATCTTTTTCAAATACGGCAAAGGCATCGGCTGCTGCATAAATATTTCCTACAGGCCTGTCGTCTTTTTGAGCACGTCCATTAGGAAACACTATAACCATAGGCAAAGCTTTTCGTCGCGCAATGAGAGTATCCAGTATCAGATGGGGAGCACCCTGAGTGTACCATTCCTTTTCATCCCCCCCGATGCCGTGTAGCAAGTATAGTATCGGATATTTTTTCTGACCATCGTAACCGGGAGGGGTATAAACCAATGCCCTGCGGTTAGTTCCTACCGTGTTCGAAGCATACGTAATGGTATCTATTTTTCCATGAGGAATTTCTTGTGCAAAAGACGCACCGACAAAAACAAAGAGAATTTCCAAACTGATCAAAATAATCTTTTTCATCATTTCCGGTCTTTAGTGTAATGAAAGAAGTCAATATCCACATACCCACCAAGTTCTTTCGTAGCGTAATTAAAGAGGGCAAACTTAGTACCCATAAACAGTTTCATATAGTCAAATCTCATTTTGAAATCCGTTCCTATTTTCTTCCATGCTTTGTTGTCAAGACTGTAATAAAAAGTTGCGATATCTTGTCCCAATCGGAAATCACCGTCAATGCGGAGATAAATCCGGTTCTGCTTCAATTCTATCCGCTCCTTTTCTGAATTTTCTACTCCCAATATTGCTTTATCGGAATTACGCAAATCCACAATATTGGTATTCATTATGAGATATTTCTTATTTCCGTTAGCTACAACCGATAAAAGCCCTGAATGTCCATTGAAAGCACTGAAGCCGGCTACATCACCATCTTTCATGTGCGAGATGTCCAACGCAGCAATGCCGCTGCACCGGGGACCTTCCATACGTTGGGTCAACGTGTTGGGGGCAGCATAGAAATTGTCCACTATACGGTTTGTTTTCAAACGCAAATATCCGGGGCGTTCACTCAAAGACCAGGCATTATTCATCGGATTATGATTCCACTGCCAATTCTTCTTCATTTCTTTGCCGGAAAAATCATCGCTAACCACCAATGGAATAACAGGACAACCCTGAACGGGTTTCTCCATCGTCTTTGGCACGCATCCCTTCTTGTCTCCTAATATCGGCCAACCATTTTCCCAGCAGCAAGGCATCAAAGTAAGTACGCGTCCCACTCCACCACGGTCTTGAAAAATCACTCCATACCAGTTTCCTTTGGCATCATCTACAATAGTGCCTTGCCCCACATACGGGAAACCGTTGAAAGCGTCATCCAATATAACACGTTTCTCATACGGTCCGGTAATCTTATCAGCCCGATAGCATACTTGTCTGCGATGCCCTTCCTTTGGCCAGGAAATCATTAGCAGATAATATTTTCCATTATACTTGATAGCCCGGCTGCCTTCCAATAAACCAGTTTCTTCCGCATCTTTCTGAAAGATATGCATATCCACGCCTCCTTCCTTAACGCCCGACAAGTCGGCATTCAACTCCCTCAACTGCCCAGTGCCATAAAAAATATAAGCCCGACCATCATCGTCAAAAAAGAGAGAAGCATCATGAAAATGGGGAATACGTGATACCAACTCCCATTTTCCTGCGGGATCGGAAGCTGAATAAACGTACCCTTTGTAAGGTTTGTCGTTCGGTGAAAAATAGGCATAGTACTTCCCGTTATGATAACGGATGGAAGTCGCCCATTGTCCCCTGCCGTATGCCGTTCCGTTTTTCAAATCATAATTGGAGGTGTCTGTTAACTTGTCAAATAAATAACTGACCAGTTCCCAGTTTACCAAATCCTTTGAACGCATCACGGGAGCACCCGGCATCAGGTGCATGGTGGTACTCATCAAGTAGAAAGTATCTCCTACGCGGATAACATCCGGATCAGGAACATCCGCCCAAAGAACAGGATTAGTAAATGTGGTTGCCGTATCTGCCGATATCGGTTGTTGCTGGTTAGTAGCCCCATACCCACAGGTAGCGGACAGGAGCAGCAATGAAATAATTGTCTTTCTCATAATTATCTTTCTTTTTTTAATAAACGAATATTGAATATCCCGCCGGTAGCGGTATTGGGTTTACTGCGAAAGGTGACGGTAATGAAAGCCTTGCCATCTGTCATAGTGGAAGGAATGGCATATTCCACATTCACAAACTCTTTCCGGTTCCATTTTCCCGTTGTGTTTTCTTCTAATAACAGTTGGTCGTCAATCAGAATACTGGAAGAGCGTTTCTCTGTTTCATTACCCCAATAACGTACCATCAACGACAGATCCTGCTCACTACCCGTTGCCAGCTTATAGGAAAAATAACCACCATCACAGGCATCCCGGTATGATTCGCCTTCAAAATATCCGGCAAATGATTTTTCGCTTTTCATTCCGTGATCGACTTCCGGTTGCTGTTCACCGGGTTTTACGGCATCTATGGTACGCTGATCCAGCAACAGTTTGCGTTGTTCTTCCTCTTTGGCACGTTTTTGATATGCAGCATATTCTTCTTCAGTCATAGAAAGCCAATACATCATGTAGCGGCAATCATGGATGCGGAAGAAGGGTTCAAACACGAGACTTTTATATTGCTCCTCCCTGAATAAACCGGGAACAATATAGCAGCAGGGTTTACCGGAAACCGGACGCATATTATTTAATTTTGTTTGAATGTCTTTTCTTTCACCGATTATAAGGGGGGTATCGAAAACGGAAACTAACGGACCGGAAGCAATATGCCCCCACCGGCTGTCATCGGCAATCAATCCGTCCAAGTGTTCTTGTCCCATTCTTGCTCCTAACAGAATAGGTCCGCGAAGAACGGATATATAATTAGGAACATGAGGCAGTTCTTCGATACTTACGCCCATTGGCATACTTATTTCCACAACATCCCCATTCTGCCATTGCCGGTCAATAACTATATAAGAAGAAGGAGAAGAGGTTATGGCATAATCCTGACCGTTACAAAGTGCTTTCATGCCGGAATGCACCCAACCGGGGTGGCGTACCAGTAACTTAAAACGGACTGGGTGCTTTGTCTTTATTGTCAACTTGCTGTTTTCTTCATCCGGGAAACCGGTTTGCTGCATGATAACTACTTCCTTTTCTTTCCACGTCAATTCTGATGCTACAAACAGGTTGACAAACAGGGAATCGTGGGCGTGGGTATAAATAAACTCTCCATATTTCCCGTGATTTTCCATACCTGTTCCAACACAGCACCACATGGCATTATTGGGCGATGAATAGACACGATAATGTGCTGGACGTGCAGGCGTGAAGTAAACATAACCTCCATGTTTCGGGTGTTGGGTGGATAATATGTGATTATATAAAGCCCGTTCATAAAAATCTGCATATTTTGCAGATGGATTCATGCGGAATAAATCTTCAGTCAGCTTCAACATATTGTTCGTATTGCATGATTCCGGTCCTTCCCGATCTTCCACATAACTTTTGCAATCATCTACCGGAGCGAAATGTTCCCGACGACTATTACCTCCCAACGATAAAGAACGATGATTGGTCACTTTGTTCCAAAAGAAATCGGCAGCATCTGCATATTGTTTGTCCTGATCTACCTCCGCAATCCTGGCATATCCCACTACCTTAGGCACTTGCGTATTGGCATGTTTGTTATCCAAGTTATCCACATGGGCAACCATGCTGTCAAAAAGCCATTTATGGGAAAAACGTTTGGCTGCATCCAAGTATTTCTTCTCTTTTGTCATCTGATAAGCATCCGCATATACTTCAGCCATTCCTCCGAACTCATTGGCAAGCATTTGTTCCATTTGTTCATTATTGAGAGGAGCGATGACGGTTAATCCCCAATCACACAAATCAAGGAACATTTTCCGTGCTTCTTCATTTCCTCCATATAGCCACGCATCCCTTAATCCGGCATACGTTTTATGCAGATTATACCAAGGAACCCATACTTTCCATACGATTCCTACATTTCCTTTTTTTATTTCAGCCCAGATTTTCTTCCCGTCCGGAACGCCTCCCACATATCCGTCACCATTCTGCAACTGACAGCGTTTCAATTCGGCAATCATGTAGTCCATTCTCGTCTTGCAGGCTTCATCACCTGTTGCGGCATAATGAATGGCCAAAGCGGTCAGGTAATGTCCGCCTACGTGTCCGTCCAGCCCGATCCAATTTTCAAAGCTATCCGCTTTTGGGGGGAATCCGGCTTCTTTTAGATAAGGAGCCAGCAAACGATCTGTATCATATTGAAGGAGAACTTTTGTATTCAAGGTACAAGCATGCTTGAAAGGACCATCCAACAGCCTGACATCACATAAAGGAAAAGTGTTACTGTACAATTTATCTTGAGCATTCACTCCTGTGATGGCCAATAACGTAAATAAGATTAAGATAATTCTGTATCCCATGGTATTTTTTCTTTTTCTGTTTTCCTTGTCGCAAAGATACCTCACAGACAGCAATCCCAAATAAAAATATGAAACACATATCTTTAGTTATAATACATACTACAAATACAGCGTTACATTTTTCTTTGTCTATGTTGCGCAATTTATTAAAATTCAATACGTAACCCTTTTAAAGAATCTTGTAACCCATAATATAAAGTACTTTTAAAACCATTCTCTACTTTTGTCCTATCGAAATTGCCGAGTCTTTAAAAACAAAATAATAGACAATAAAAAGATGAATGAAAAACATTTAATGAATCGTGCAGCAAACAATATTCGCATCCTTGCTGCCTCAATGGTAGAGAAAGCCAATTCCGGACACCCGGGCGGAGCCATGGGTGGTGCTGATTTTATGAACGTGCTCTTCTCTGAGTTTTTAATATATGATCCTGAAAATCCTCGTTGGGAAGGTCGTGACCGTTTCTTCCTTGATCCGGGTCATATGTCTCCGATGCTCTATTCAACTTTGGCATTGACCGGTAAATTCACTCTGGACGAACTGAAAGAGTTCCGCCAATGGGGAAGCCCTACTCCGGGACATCCTGAAGTAGACATCATGCGTGGTATTGAAAATACTTCCGGCCCGCTGGGACAGGGACATACCTTTGCAATAGGCGCTGCCATCGCTGCCAAATTCCTAAAAGCCCGCTTGGGTGATGTTATGAACCAGAAGATTTATGCTTATATTTCTGACGGTGGCGTACAGGAAGAAATCTCTCAGGGTGCAGGTCGTCTGGCTGGTCACTTGGGACTGGACAACCTGATTATGTTCTACGATTCAAACGACATCCAGCTGTCTACTGAAACCAATGCGGTAACCAGCGAAGATGTTGCCAAGAAATACGAAGCATGGAACTGGAAAGTCATCACCATCAACGGTAATGATCCCGAAGCAATCCGTGCCGCATTGACAGAAGCCAAAGCCGTAACCGGACAACCTACATTGATTATCGGTAAGACCGTAATGGGTAAAGGTGCCCGCAAAGCGGATGGTTCCAGCTACGAGCGCAACTGTGCTACCCACGGTGCACCTTTGGGTGGAGATGCTTACATCAATACAATCAAGAATTTGGGAGGCGATCCTACCAATCCGTTCCAAATCTTCACAGAAGTGAAAGAACTGTATGCCAAGCGTGCAGAAGAACTGAAGAAGATCGTTGCCGAAAAATATGCAGCGAAAGCTGAATGGGTAAAAGCAAACCCCGAGTTGGCTGCCAAACTGGAATTGTGGTTCTCAGGCAAAGCTCCGAAAGTAAACTGGAGCGCCATCGAACAGAAAGCCGGAGATGCTACCCGCAGCGCATCAGCCAAAGTACTGGGTGTATTGGCAACAGAAGTAGAAAACATGATTGTTTCTTCTGCCGACTTGTCCAACTCTGACAAGACTGATGGTTTCCTGAAGAAAACCCATGCATTTACCAGAGGCGATTTCAGCGGAGCATTCCTGCAAGCAGGCGTATCCGAATTGACTATGGCTTGTTGCTGTTTGGGTATGGCACTTCACGGTGGTGTGATTGCCGCTTGTGCTACCTTCTTTGTATTCTCCGACTAT
>OLIX01000226.1_pt1 | contig 63309 bp, 46 predicted proteins | sample 1601331 | NCBI WGS metagenome assembly OLIX01 (sample SAMEA2452120, study PRJEB22498) | human gut metagenome | biome: human feces; feature: human gut; material: feces | place: Australia | collected 2012 | reverse complement strand
GCACTTTCCGCGGCAGGCCGCTTCTTCTTTTTGCTGCCGGATTCTTTCTTTCCTTCCTTTTTCCCCTTGCTTTCCTTTGTTCCCTTACTGCTTACCCGGACGGCCTTCAGAAATGCGCTTGGAAGCGTTTTCTCCGGAAAGGAGAGTCATTCTTCACCGGAACTTTCAGATGCGCTTAAAACGTACAAAAATTAGTCTGGGAGAGTGGTATACTTTAGTATGTTGTGTTTAGTAGGATTTTCAGAGAAGAACATAAAAAAAGCCGGAGCATTTACCCCGGCTTGTGAAAATATCAATTATAGATTTTATTTCTCCATGTTGTCTTTGCTTGGATGAGGATAGTCAATCGTGTAATGAAGCCCTCTGCTCTCTTTTCTTTCCATTGCCTGGCGAGTAATCAGGTAACCTACATTAATCATGTTACGGAGCTCGCAAATCTCTCTGGAAGCCTTTACACGTTTAAACAAGCGCTCTGTTTCTTCATAGAGAATATCCAGACGGTTCCATGCACGCACCAGACGGAGATTGCTTCGTACAATACCTACATATGATTCCATAATCTGATTAACTTCTTTCATACTTTGTGTAATCAGAATTCGTTCTTCGTTGCTGATAGTGCCTTCTGCATTCCATTCTGGGATATCTTCGTTGAAATCGTAACGGTCGAGTACACTGAGTGCGTGTTTAGCGGCAGAGTCCGCATAAACAATGGCTTCTATCAGTGAATTGGATGCAAGGCGGTTGCCTCCATGCAATCCCGTGCAAGAACATTCTCCCAAAGCATACAGGCGCTTGATGCTGGATTGTCCGTCCAAATCGACCTTGATACCTCCACACAGATAGTGTGCAGCCGGCGCTACCGGGATATAGTCTTTCGTAATATCAATTCCCAGGCTCAGGCACTTTTTATAAATATTGGGGAAATGTTTCTTTGTTTCTTCCGGATCTTTATGCGTTACATCCAGGTATACATGGTCTTCACCACGTTGTTTCATTTCATTGTCTATGGCACGTGCTACGATGTCACGAGGAGCCAATGAAAGGCGCGGGTCGTATTTCTGCATGAATTCTTCACCCGACAAGTTTCTCAGTACACCCCCATAACCTCGCATAGCTTCTGTAATAAGGAAGCTGGGACGATCGCCCGGATGATACAAGGCAGTAGGGTGGAATTGTATAAACTCCATGTCCTTGACAACTCCTTTGGCACGATATACCATGGCAATACCGTCACCTGTAGCAACCAATGGATTGGTGGTGTGAGTATAAACCGCTTCACATCCTCCAGTGGCCATGACCGTGATTTTAGAAAGGAATGTATCCACCTCTCCTGTTTTTTCATTCAGCACGTAAGCACCAAAGCATTTGATTCCTGGCGTGTGACGCGTAACGATAATTCCCAAATGGTGCTGGGTGATGATTTCTACCGCATAGAAATTACTGAAGACGGTGATATTGGGATGGCGTTTTACTTCTTCTATCAGGCTGGTCTGTATTTCAGCACCAGTATTGTCTTTATGATGGAGAATACGGAATTCAGAATGTCCGCCTTCCTTGTGCAGGTCGAACTCTCCGTTGTCTTTCTTGTCAAAGTTTACTCCCCATTTAATTAGTTCTTCTATTTGAGAAGGCGCGTTGCAGATAACCTTTTCTACAGCGGCAGGATCGCTGATCCAGTCTCCTGCAACCATGGTATCGTGGATATGTTTTTCGAAATTATCCACCTTCAGGTTGGTTACTGAAGCGATGCCTCCCTGTGCATAGTAGGTATTCGCTTCTTCCAGTCCGGCTTTGCAGATCAGTGCAACCGAACCTTTATGCGCCACTTTCAGCGCAAAGCTCATTCCGGCAATTCCTGAACCGATAACGAGAAAATCGAATTTTCTTATCATAAGATTGGGTATTATAACGCAAAACTACAAAAAAGTCAGTTATATGATGCTCAAAAGCATTCTTTTTTGTGTGTCTCTGTAGATTGATTTTTAAAATACTTAAAGATGCGTTGGAGATGTTTTGTTTTCAAGCAGAATTTCTTATCTTCACGGGAAATTAAATCAAAAAATCAGACAATGAATCGTACTTTTCAATCAAAAGTTGGTTGGTGGTATTGGATAGTGATAGGAATAACTTCTGTGTTGTTATTCTTTTTTTTCTGGGAACATTATCTGCTGTGTACAATTCTGTGTGCGACTGTGGTGATTTTTGAAATCGAGATGCTGATTCATACGCAGTATGTAATTACAGGAGATGGTTGGCTGAAAGTAGAGACCGGACGGTTTATCCCCAATGCTTCACTTGAAATAGATCAGATTCTTCGTATACGGAAAGTCCGTTCGATGACTTTCTGGCAACCTGCTTTGTCGTTCGAACGGCTTGAAGTCGTTTTTAAAAAACATGGAAAGGTCCGTTCCATTTCTCTTTCCCCTAAGAATCAGGAAGATTTTATCCGTTGCCTGTTGAAAAAGAACGAGGCAATTCAATTTTATGATTGAGACAAATAATTAACTGATAAAAATACTATGGTACGTGAGTTTAAAATCCGCAGAACTCCTTTTAAAGTGTGGTTAGGAGTCATTATTGTGATTGTAGCCATTGTGCTGATGGCTTTGCATACAGAAAACTATTGGAATTTGATGCCGATTGTGCTTCCCGTTTTATTGTTGATTGATGAGCAGATGACGCGTATTCTGGTACAGGAAAACGGGGATATTTGGTTGAAAAGAGGTTTTAGTGGCAGTATCAAGGCGTATGGAGTAAAACGGATTGCATTGCGTAAGAAAGATTCGTTGCTGAAAGGAAGAATTACCATATATTATACGAAAGGGTTCATTAATTTTGACCCGGCCGATTTAAAAGGATTTGTGGCTTGTGCGAAAGAACGCAATCCTCATGCAGACTATCGTGAAGAATAATCATTTCTAAAATTTGAACGGATTATGAAGTATCAATTGGCTATAATTGGTGGTGGCCCGGCTGGATATACAGCTGCTGAGATGGCCGGAAAAGCAGGACTGAGTGTAGTTTTGTTTGAAAAGAACAACGTGGGCGGAGTTTGTCTGAATGAGGGATGTATTCCCACAAAGACCTTGCTGTATGCGGCGAAAGTACACGATACGGCTTTGCATGCATCAAAATACGGTGTCAATGTGAAAGAGGTATCAGCCGATTTAGGAAAGATTATAGCCCGAAAAACGAAGGTGGTCAGAAAATTGGTACTGGGTATCAAGGCAAAGCTCACGGCACAGAAGGTTACTTTGGTGCAGGGGGAAGCTTACATTCAGGATGCACATACTGTTCGTTGCGGTGAGGAGTTGTATGAATGTGAACAGATGATAGTATGTACAGGCAGTGCGACTTTTATTCCTCCGGTAGCAGGACTTGATTCGGTGAGCTACTGGACACATCGGGAGGCTTTGGACAATAAAGAAATTCCTTCTTCTCTAGTCATTGTAGGAGGAGGAGTTATCGGTATGGAATTTGCTTCGTTTTTCCACAGCTTGGGAGTGAAAGTAACGGTTGTGGAAATGATGGATGAAATTTTAGGAGGAATGGACAAGGAGTTGTCAGGCCTTCTACGGGCAGATTATGCCAAGAGAGGAGTGAAGTTCTTGCTGAATACGAAAGTAACCGGAGTTACACAGAAGGAAGGCGGAATAGAAATAGAATATACCTGCGGGGAAGAAAAAAGTACAGTTTGTGCCGAAAAACTGTTGATGAGCGTAGGACGCCGGCCGGTTATGGACGGATTCGGATTGGAAAACCTGAATCTGGAACTTACGGCACGTGGAACGGTGAAGGTAGATGAACATCTGCAATCTTCTGTGCCGGGAGTATATGTGTGCGGTGATTTGAATGGAGTATCTTTGCTGGCTCATACGGCTGTGCGTGAAGCAGAGGTGGCAGTTCATCATATTTTAGGAAAAACAGACGCCATGAGCTATCGTGCCATACCGGGAGTTGTTTATACCAATCCGGAAATTGCTTCTGTAGGTTGTACGGAAGAAGCGCTTACACGCGAAGGCCGTGCCTATCGTGTAGTAAGCTTGCCTGCAGCCTATTCAGGCCGTTTTGTGGCTGAAAATGAAGGAGTGAATGGAGTCTGCAAAGTACTGGTAGGAGAAGATGAAGAAATTTTAGGAGTACATTTGCTGGGAAATCCGGCGTCTGAATTAATTATTCAGGCAGGAATGATGATAGAAGACAGACGTAAACTTTCAGACTGGAAAAAATATGTCTTTCCACATCCTACGGTAGGCGAAATCTTTCGCGAGTTATAAATTGAAGTGTTGAATGAAACGGATAAGCGGAGTATTATTTTTTTTATTTCTTTGGGCCGGTTTTCTTCATGCCCAGACGTTATTAACAGACGAGTTAAACAAGTTAATATCTACCGACCCCTTGTTGAAAACCTCGGAAGTAGGTATTGTGGTTCATGATTTGACCGCAGGCAAGGAGCTTTATAGCTATCAGGCAGACAAGTTGTACCGGCCGGCTTCTATTGAAAAAGTGGTTACTGCGGTAACTGCTTTGGATATATTAGGAAAGGATTTCCAGTTTCAGACTACACTTTCGTACGACGGTGTGGTGGAAAAAGGGATATTGAAAGGAAATCTGTACGTAAAAGGAGGTTTTGACCCGGAGTTTATGGAGTTGGATATGGACTTTCTGGTCAGAGCCGTGAAAGAGGCAGGCATACAAGCTATTTCCGGAAAACTTGTGGGTGATGTTTCTTTGATGGATTCCATATATTGGGGAGAAGGCTGGTCATGGGATGATACTCCAGAAGCTTTTCAGCCTTATCTTTCACCGCTTATGCTGAACAGGGGATGTGTGGATATTAAGGTATCTCCTGCTGCCAAAGGGAAGGCCGGAACCGTGGAAATTACTCCGGAATCGGATTATTATCAGTTGAACAATCGTTCTATAAGTCTGCATTCCGAAGCTGGAAAACTGAAAATAACGCGTGACTGGCTCACAAACGGCAATACGATAGATGTTTCCGGGTGTGTTTCTTCTGTTCGTAAGCGTACGCTGAATCTGTATGATTCCAAGCGTTTCTTTATGGATACGTTTTGTTACAAGCTTAACAAAGAAGGACTGTCCGTATCGAAAGACAGTATTTTCTTTTTAACCGCTCCTGATAGTACACAATGGATTTACACTTGCCGCCGTCCGGTGGAGGAAGTGTTGAAGCGTGCTTTAAAAGAAAGTGACAATCTTTCTGCGGAAGCCTTGTTTCGTCAGTTAGGGCGAGTGAACGGGAAACATACTTCACACATCTCTTTTGGGGACTGTCAGGTTGTAATAGGGAGATTCATGCGCAATGCCATTAGGCATGACCCCAAGGAGTATCGAATTGTAGATGGTAGTGGAGTCTCGTTGTATAATTATGTGTCTCCTCGTCTGATATTGGCTTATCTGAACTATGCTTATCGTCATCCGTCCGTGTTCCAGACTTTCTATGACTGCCTGCCCGTAGCAGGAGTTGATGGCACGCTTCAGGGAAGAATGCGTACAGGAAAAGCGTTTCGTAATGTAAGAGCGAAAACCGGAACTGTTACAGGAATCAGTTCATTGGCTGGTTATTTGACATCCGTGAACGGACACAAAATTTCTTTTGTTATCATTAATCAAAATGTATTGAAAGCTCGTCAGGCCCGTAAACTGCAGGATAAAATTTGTGAGTTATTGATACAGCTAAATTGAGTGAAAAAGTCTGCTGAAACGTATTTTTAGTAGGAAAAATCAATAAATACACAAGAAGTAGCACAATTTTATAGGTTTTGTGAACAAATATTGTACCTGGATTTCGGCTAACTTTTGTATTTTTGTCTGCGTAGAGAGAAAGAACTTTAAACAATAATATAAAGTTGTTCTCTGTTTTTCGGGGAACAACGGGAGATTTTAAAATTTATAATTATTATGGTAAACTTTTCACTTGAAGGTAAGGTAGCCCTTGTAACAGGTGCTTCTTACGGTATCGGTTTTGCTATTGCTACAGCTTTTGCTAAAGCGGGTGCAACTATCGTGTTTAACGACATTAAACAGGAACTGGTTGACAAAGGTTTGGCTGCATACAAAGAAGAAGGTATCAATGCACACGGTTATGTATGCGACGTAACTAACGAAGATGCCGTAAATGCAATGGTTGCACAGGTAGAAAAAGAAGTAGGTGTAATCGATATTCTGGTAAACAATGCAGGTATCATCAAACGTATTCCGATGTGTGAGATGTCAGCTGATCAGTTCCGTCAGGTTATTGACGTGGATTTGAACGCACCGTTTATCGTTTCAAAAGCTGTTATTCCTAGCATGATTAAGAAAGGTCACGGAAAGATTATCAACATCTGTTCTATGATGAGTGAGCTGGGTCGTGAAACAGTTTCTGCATACGCTGCAGCAAAAGGTGGTTTGAAAATGTTGACTCGTAACATTGCTTCTGAATATGGTGAATTCAATATCCAGTGTAATGGTATCGGCCCGGGTTACATCGCTACTCCTCAGACTGCTCCTTTGCGTGAACGTCAGGCTGACGGTTCTCGTCATCCGTTCGATGCATTTATCGTGGCTAAGACTCCGGCTGCTCGTTGGGGAACTCCAGAAGATTTGATGGGTCCTGCTGTATTCCTGGCTTCTGACGCATCTAACTTTGTAAACGGTCACGTATTGTATGTGGACGGTGGTATTTTGGCTTATATCGGTAAACAGCCTAAATAAATTACATTTATTTTGTAGATAGAATGTCATTCTGGGAGGGTTTGTACTTTCCCAGAATGACTTTTTGGTAATAGATAAAGATAATATTATGAGAAAGACTTTGTTTGCTGCCGCTGCTTGTGCCACTGTATTGTGGACCGGATGTAGTAAATCAGAATCTGTCACTGTGACAATTGCCAACCCCTTGGCTATAGAGCGTACAGGGGAAATGGTAGAAATCCCCGTAAATGATATTTATACGCAGCTGAATCTTTCTGACACTGCACAGTTTGTAATCTATGATGAGAAAGCCCAGGAGGTTCCTTATCAGCTGACATACGATGAGAAAGTGATATTTCCTGTGTCTATCGCTTCAAAAGCTTCTGTAAACTATACAGTGCAGCAGGGAACACCTTCACTGGTTAATGCGGTAGTGTATGGCCGTTGCTATCCGGAACGTCTGGATGATATTGCCTGGGAGAATGACCGTGCGGCTTATCGTGCATACGGTCCGGCTTTGCAGAAGAGCGGAGAAAAAGCTTATGGATATGATGTCTTTACAAAGAGCGTAGAAGAGCTCGTTGTAGAAGATCGTTATGCAATGGAGCTGGATTCTGCTTCACGCGCAGAAATCAAGGCGTTGAGAGAAGCCGGAAAGAAGGAGGAAGCAGACAGTTTGTCGCGTGCTATTTCTTATCATATAGACCATGGTAACGGAATGGATTGCTATGCGGTTGGTCCTACTTTGGGAGGCGGTACTGCAGCTCTGATGCCGGACTCTGCAATTGTATATCCTTATTGTTACAAGGATTATGAAATTTTGGATAACGGACCTTTGCGTTTTACCGTGAAACTGGTATTCAATCCTTTGGTGGTAAAGAACGATTCAAATGTGGTAGAAACTCGTATCATACAGCTTGATAAAGGCTCTCAGCTGAACAAGACTACGGTTTCATACGAATATCTGACACAGGCTACTCCGGTAGCTGCAGGGCTGGTGCTTCATGCGGCAAATCCTGAAGGATATGCGTATGATGCAGCGAAAGGATATATCTCTTATGCAGACCCCACGACGAATGCTGAAGCTGGCAACGGTATTGTATATGTAGGAGCAGTATTCCCTGCTTCGGTACAGACTACTACACAGTTGTTTGAAAAACCGGTAGGCGATGCACTGGGACATGTATTGGGTATTTCTACGTATGAACCGGGTAATGATTTTGTATATTACTGGGGTTCAGGCTGGAGCAAATATGGTTTCGAAAAAGCAGAAGACTGGACCAATTACTTGAAGGATTATGCTGAGAAAGTACGTAATCCGCTGGTAGTGACCGTTCAGAAATAAAAGTCTGTAACAGGAAAGATATAAAGATATAAGGAAAACCGACAGTGCCGAATGACCGTTTGGGGAGATTGGGTTCTGTCGGTTTTTATTTTGTCAGTACTATACTGAAAATACTGCAGTACTTTCAGGGCAGTACTGTAGTACTTTCGGCAGTGTACTCCAGTACTTTCAAGGAAGTACTGACATGACGAAGGAGAGTCTTTTTTTTCAACGGTTGATATTAAGGAAATACCTTAAACTCGTAGCCTTCTGCAAGCAGCCACTCAATGGAGCGGGGAAGGGCATATTTAAGGTTTTCTTCCGATTTCAGGGAGTCATGGAACGTGATGATAGAACCGTTCCGGGCATATTTCTTTACCTTCTCAAATACTTGCGGACCATTGAGCCGCTTGCTGTAGTCTCGCGTAACCAAATCCCACATCACAATCTGGTATTTCTTTTTCAACACATGGTATTGCATCCACCGCATGTGCCCGTGAGGAGGACGAAATAAGTTGGTCTGCAAATAAGCGTTGGCCTTATCAGTATTGGCCAGATAGTTCTGGCTTAAAAATTCGAATCCTCTTATATGGTTAAAAGTATGGTTTCCGATACGATGTCCGCGTTCCACTACCATCTGGAATTCTTTGGGATGCTTCCTTACATTATCGCCCACCATGAAGAAGGTAGCTTTAATTCCATATTTGTCCAGTAAATCAAGTACCCATGGAGTAATTTCAGGTATGGGGCCGTCATCAAAAGTGAGGTAGACAGCTCTTTCGTTTTTATCCATGCGCCAGAGAGCTTTTGGATAAAGCAGACGGATAAATTGTGGAGGTTGTTCTATGAACATGTTTTTCGTCGTTTTAAGAGGTTTGTTTTGCAGAAAGAATTAAAAGAAAGAATGTCATTCTGAACCGGCAAAGGTGGTGATATTCTCTGTGGTGTTCAGAATGACATTCTGTATCTAATCATTCAATTTCTGTATTATTGAGCAGGAGCACTATTGCCTACTCGTTTTTCCAGCAGTTTGTACAGCTGGTCGAACTTTTGAGCATAATGCAAAGCAGATTTGTTTTCTTCACCTGTCTTGCTGTCTTTCATTTGCGCCATGGTCTTGCATACATCATCCAGAATATAGAAATAACGCATGCAGTTCTCGTATGAACTTGTAAAGCGAGCATCGTCCAGACTCAAGTACCAGGTAGCATATTCTACAGCATTGTTGGCTAGTTCATTGAGAATCTTTTCAGCTTTCTGCGGCTGTCCCAATGCCAGGTAGTTTTCTGCCATTTCCTTGGAGCTGCTCATCAGGTAGTCGTGCGGAACCGTGGTCGAAGGAATCACTTTTTCGCAATAATCCAATGCTTTCAGTGCCTTATCCTTCTTGCCTTCCTTAATCAACTGACTGGTCAGCTGTACGAACATGCGGCGATGCGTATCGCACATGCGTAATACCGTTTCATCCAAGTAAATGTCAGGGTTGTCAATGCCGCCGAACTTGAACTTGTTCATCAGGTTGTCGTACATCTTTTCGCTGTCGAGTCGTCTGCCTAATTTCGCATTGTCAAACGGAGTGATGCGGTAAGCCAGACCTTCCTGCAAGAAGTTATTGGTCAGGTTCAGGTGATTGTCAGAACCCACGGTGATAGCCATGTACATCGGACGTTCCCAGTTGGTATTGGCCAACATTTCCAGCATCATCAGTTCGCTCTTATACAGCACTCGTTTACCTTTCAGCGAGATATGCATGTATTCCGGAATAGAATCAGGTGTCAGCATACCCGAACGTTTGATGGCTTCCTTATCCAGTTTTATGACGATACTGTCGGTCGGAATCATCTGTAAGTCTTCCTTCGGTGAGCGTACCCAGTGTTCCAGGATGTTTTTCAGCTCGTATGGATTATCTCCAAACTCCTTGGCTGCCTCTTCCGGATTCTTTTTGTAGAATTCAAGAATGGTCGGCATGGCATCAGGACGTACGTACACCGCTTCGTTGTGACCGGATACATAGTCAATACGATTCCAGTTGATAGGTACTGAAGGAGAGTCGTATGCCGGACGGCGCATCTGGTCGATGTACCAGTCAGTCTGCAGATAACTCAGGTTGCAGACACGTACATCCGTGCGTACACCTTCTGTTTCCTGATTATACCACAAGGGGAATGTATCGTTATCACCGTTGGTAAAGAGAATCGGATTTCCTTTTTCGGGTACAGAGTTCAGGTAGTTCTGTCCGAAATCGCGGCATGTATAGCGGTTGCTGCGGTCGTGGTCGTCCCATGTTTGGCTGACCATTTGCACGGGCACCAGCAAGCAGACTACACTGGCTAAGATAGCTGCAGGCTTTTCATTGATTTTCTTGCTCAGGTATTCGGCTATGGCTGCCACTCCTAGTCCAATCCAGATAGCAAATGCATAGAACGAACCGGCGTATGCATAGTCTCGTTCACGAGGCTGCTGCGGGGTTTGGTTCAGGTAAAGCACGATGGCCAGACCGGTCATAAAGAAGAGGAAGAAGACAATCCAGAACTGCTGGATACCCTTTTCTCCCTTATAAGCCTGCCAGAACAGACCGATAAGTCCTAAAATCAACGGTAAACAGTAGAATACGTTATGTCCCTTGTTATTTTTCAGTTCACTTGGGAGCAGCGTTTGGTCGCCTATCAACATGTTATCAATAAATGAAATACCGGTAATCCAGTTTCCATGTTCGATTTCTCCCTGTCCCTGAATGTCATTCTGACGTCCGGCAAAGTTCCACATGAAATAACGCCAGTACATGTAGTTCAACTGGTAGATGAAGAAGAACTTGATGTTATCCCATTGTGTCGGAATCTTCACCATAATCATTTCTCCACACTGGTCGTAGGGAACCTGACGTCCTTCTACTCCTCCCAGCCAGTCTTCGTAGGCCTGTGCATGTGCATCGCTGTACATACGTGGGAACAACATGTTTTGAGCGTATTTATACTCTGTTTTATGACGTACAATTTCGTAGCTGTCTTTTTCATCCGGACGTTCCTTTTCTTTCCGCTGGTATACCGGAGCCCCTTCTTCCACGTCGTACACGCATCCTCCTTCAGTAGGTTTCAATGCCGGTTTAGAAGCATAAGTCTGTCCGTAGAATAACGGGCGGGTACCGTATTGTTCACGTCCCAGGTATTCTCCCAAAGTAAAGATGTCTTCCGGAGAGTTTTGGTCCATTGGAGTATTGGCTGAAGAACGGATGACAATGACTGCATACGAAGAGTAACCTACCACAATCATCATCATGGCCAGCAGACTGGTATTCAGCGTGCGTGCGCTGACACGGTATTTTTCACCGATATTGGCAAAGAGGTAAATTGCTAAAATAGCCAGTACGATGATACCGATGAAGACACTGCTCCAGCCGTGTCCGTAGAACGGAATACCCAGCAAACCGACAGTGGTCAGGAAAGAGATATTCATCCGCTTGCGGCTTTTCACGGTGTAGCTTTCGTATACACCCCAGATGATGCTTGCGGCCAGAATAATCATGTAAATGATGACACCCGTATTAAATGGCAGGCCGAAGTCGTTGACAAACAACAGCTCAAACCATCCGCCTACCTTCACGATACCCGGCACGATGCCATACAATACGACAGCTACCAGAATCATGGAACCAGCCAAGGCTATCAGACTACCTTTCAGGTTGGCGTTGGGGTTTTTCTTGTAATAATATACCAGTACGATGGCCGGAATACACAGTAAGTTCAGCAAATGTACACCGATAGACAATCCTGTGAGGTAAGCAATCAGAATCAGCCAACGGTCGCTGTGAGGCTCGTTAGCCCGATTTTCCCACTTCAGAATCAGCCAGAAAACAACGGCAGTGAAAAGGCTGGAATATGCATATACTTCACCTTCTACTGCACTGAACCAGAATGTATCACTCCATGTATAAGCCAGTGCACCTACCAGACCTGATCCCATGATGGTAATCAGCTTGCCCGTAGTCATCTCTTTGTCATCGAGGCAAATCAGTTTTTTGGTCAGGTGAGTAATACTCCAGAATAGGAACAGGATACATGCCGCACTCATCAGGGCACTCATTATGTTCACCATTTTAGCCACTTGAGTCGCATCGCTGGCAAATTGGCTGAACAGGTTGGCTGTCAGCATGAAGAAAGGTGCGCCAGGAGGGTGTCCTACCTCCAGTTTGTATCCGGTGGTAATGAATTCCGGACAGTCCCAGAAGCTGGCCGTCGGTTCAATGGTCATGCAGTAAGTAAATGCAGCCACCGCAAAAGTAAGCCAGCCTACCAGATTGTTAATCTTGTTGTACTGTTTCATGAATTATTTTTAGTTTCTCGTTAAAATTCAATGCGGCAAAGATAGCAAACATTTGCTAATCAAGTCCCAAAAGTAAATGATAATGTTGCAAAAGGCGTTAAAAGCAGCCTTCTACTCTTCATGATGATGGCATTTTAATATTCGATGAGGCAGGTTGCCGTGTCCTAACAGTTCGATAGGACATTCAAAATGTGCCTCCAGCCATTCGGCGGAGACTTCCGTATCCGGATGGTAATCCAGCGTGCCGTTTACACAGGCAATGCTTTTTACGTTTTGCAGGATAGTGCCAATATCGTGACTCACCAGCACGATGGCGCATTCCTTGTTGATTTCTTCCAGCAGTGCATAAAGACGAGCCTCAAAACGCTTGTCAATGTATGTGTTGGGTTCATCCAGAATGACGACTTCCGGATTGGAGACGAGTGCGCGCCCCAATAAAGCCCTTTGCAGCTGTCCGCCACTTAATTGTCCGATGGCTCTTTGTTCCAAGCCTTCCAGTCCCATGCGGGCAATGGTTTCACGTACCTTGTCATGCTGTGCCTTGGAGAATGAGCGGAACAATGATTTTTGTTTATTTAATCCGGAAAGGACCACTTCGTACACCGAGATGGGAAATTTCTTGTCTATAGTGTTGTATTGGGGCAAATACCCCATTGTAATCTCATTCACCTCCTTTCCCTGATGAAAAAACTGAATCTTTCCAGCCGTAGGTTTTAGTAAGCCTAAAATAATTTTCATCAAAGTGGTTTTTCCTCCTCCGTTCGGGCCGATTACTCCAAGAAAATCCTTTTCTGCAATTTCCAGGTTGATATGTTCCAGCACTTTTTTCTGGTCGTATGCAGCGGCAATCTCAGTCAGTCTGATAAGAGGTTGGTTCATGAGGATAATTTTTAGTTATTGTTTTTTGCTTAATGATTTGGCTATGTGAATCATTTCTTTGTTCCAGTCATAGCTTAACGGGTTGATAGGGACGATTTTTAGTCCCAGTTCCTGCGCGATTACTTCCGCATTACGCTGGTCGAATTCCTGTTGCACGAACACGACTCTTACCTGTTTCTGCTTGCAGGTTTTCATCAGTTCCTGCAGATGACTCGGTGAAGGTTCCTTTCCTCCTTCCTCGATGCTGATTTGCTGCAGGCTGTAATCTCTGGCAAAGTAACTTAATGCCGGATGGTAAATCAGGAAACAATAGTCAGCATTCGTCAAATAACTTTGCATCTCACGTTCAGTACGGTTGATGACCTGTTGCAGGCTGTCCAGTCGTGTCTGATAGTAAGTTTGATTGTCCGGGTCTATTTCAGACAATGCCTTGCAGATGTTAGAGGAAATGATACGTGCATTCGAAACCGAATTCCATATATGAGGTTCTACTCCGTCTATATTTCCATGTGTATGGGCATGAGGATGTATTTCATGAATGAGATCTACTCCTTGCGACATGTCATAAAAAGGCAGTTTGGGTGTATTGGCTTGCAATCTTTCTGCCCATGCCTGTTCAAACCCGATATGGCCGATACGCAGATAGGCTTTGCTTCGTGCCAGTTCGACGAGTTGCTGGGGAGTAGGGTCGTATATTTCCGGATTAGCTCCTTTGGGAACGATACTGACCACCTGGAATTTGTCTCCAGCAATGGCTTCTGTGAAATATCGTAACGGTTCAATGGTTACTGTCAGAGTAGGGGCGTCTTCTTTTCCTTGCTTTCCCGTACAAGATACGGTGAGCAGCAGGATACTTATCAAAGTAAAAAAATATTTTTTCATTCGTTTGTGTCGTATTGAAAGTGTGATACAAATATAGTAGTTTCTTTTGGTAGCGGGAGACTCCTTTGTTTATTTTTAGGTTCTTTCTTTGGTTGCCCGAAGAATTTCTCTTTTACCTCCTGGAGGGCCAGGGAGCCGCTCCACGGTGAAACCAGCTGCCTGCAACATTCTCCTTACCACTCCTTTTGCGCAGTAAGTAGTCAGGATTCCACCGGGATTCATCTGGCGGTACAAGTTGTCAAAAAGTGGCTGACTCCACATCTCAGGCTGCTTTTCGGGAGCAAAGGCATCAAAGTAGACCACATCATAACATTCACTGAATGGGAAGTGAGTGAAATCACCTTCTATCTTGTGTAGTGTGAAATAAGGTGAGATTTTTACTTCCTGATTCCAGGGAGCAGTGTGCAGTGCATAGAATTTCTCACACTCTTCCGGAGCGATTGTTTCCGGATAGGCAAGTTCGCGTACAATATCTTCCGAAAGCGGGAATCGTTCAATGCTGGTAAAGTGAATGGCTCTTTGGCTTTTTTCTGCTTCCAACAAGGTCAGAAAGGCATTCAGTCCTGTACCGAAACCGATTTCAAGTACACGGGGATTTGCCGCCTGAGCGTGATTCAATCCCATTTGAATAAAAATATGTGCAGACTCGGTCAATGCGCCTTTTACGGAATGATAATGTTCATTCAATTCAGGAACGTATAATGTATTGCTTCCGTCGGCAGTGGGTTCGAGTGTAATCATCTTTCTATCAACAGTATTTCATTAAAAATCCGGTTTTATTTATTGGGCTTTAAAAAGCTTTCCGGAAATGTTACTTCTTGTTCCGTATGATTCTTTACACGAATCCAAGTACGGAATCCTTTTTCTCCTTCTGTCAGTTCGATAATACGGGCTCCATTGGGTAGATTATTGTAAACCGTATTTCCACCGGTATAACGTCCGTATGCCAAAAGGATACCTTGCCACATTACCGCGTAGTCATTATCATGGTCATGTCCAACAAATACCCCTTTGATGTCTCCCATTTCTTTCATGGCAGTGAAAAGGCCTGAGTTTAAGGCTGGGGCACATGCTTTCTCTTTCCGGATACCAAATAATGCTGCATTTTCATAAGTTGCAGCCTGATTATATTCCGGCAAAGGAATATGGAAGAATGCCAGTGAAGGAATGGGGATTCCACCGTTTGCCTGTGTATATTTTGAACTGTTCTCACGATACCATTGAATCTGGTCGAAATCGATATAGTCATATCCTCCCACTTCTTTTATCTGCGAATAAGAATGAGAATCAAATATATAAAGGATTTCAGCGTCTTTCTGTCCATCAGATGATTTTACAGGCAGAATAAAGTTAGTTGTACCTGAGATACCTTTTGTGGTGGCAGTCAGGCTGTATGGGATACTTTCAATGATTTTTAGTAGTTCTTCCCGAGAAAGCCCTTGTTCGTCATCGTGATTTCCAAAAGTAACGGCAAAAGGTATTTTTCTTTTTGCAATTTGTTCTAATACAGTACGCATACTTTCTTCTGCAGGCTTTCCGTAGATTACGTCACCGGTGAACATTACCAAATCTGGATTTTCGGCATTCAGCACTTCATTGATACGTTCAATGGCTACCTCTGCGCGTGGGTCATTAAAAATATAGTGTACATCGGTAAACTGGACGATTTTGAACTTTCCGTTGGCATTGAATTTTAAGTTTTGTGCACAAGCCAGTGCAGTCATGCATAATAAGCAATAGATGCAAAGAAGTTTTTTCATGTTTTGTTAAATTTTTCGTAGATGATTTTCGGTAGTTTTCGCAAAGATAGTCATATCTTTTGAGCAAGGAAAATTTGCATTGGTTTTCTATCCGATGAATCGGAAGACTCCCAAAGCTGTGGCCACAATAATGGCATAGCGAGCCAGTTTGCCAATGGTCATGGCAATGGTGGTAATCCATACATTGCCTCTCATAAATCCAAGTGCGATGAGCAGGGCATCTCCAATGACGGGAAGGAACGAGAAAAAAGCCATCCACGACCCTCTTCCGTGAATAAACCGGATGGCCTTGTCCATTTGTTTCTTGTCTACCTTGAAGTATTTTTCAATCCATTCCGTTTTCCCAATTCGCCCTATCCAGTAGCAGGTAAAGCCTCCAAGTGCGTTTCCGGCAGTAGTGAAGAGTGTGGACCACACAGGGTCAAGTCCTAACCCGATGCAGGCCAGTAATACAACCTCCGAACTGAACGGCAAGATGGTTCCGGCTAGGAATGCAGAAAGAAACATTCCCCAATATCCCCAATCTATCAGAAATTGAATAAATGCATCCATAAATTCATGATACATACGCAGGTCCAGATTCCAAGGGATACCCAAAGAAAGATGCGGGTAAAACGGTTGAAAGTCAGCGCCAGTAAGTGACCACCCATGACGGAGCCTACGACTAATGTCATAAGAAAATAAGTATTGAAGTGTGAAGGCAGAAGCAGCATACAGGCCAATGTGCCTATTCCTGTAATTATCAGGACACGAAGCATGATGCGTGTTTGTACCTTGTCTTGGTAGCTATGCAGAATACATTCTACACTGCAGATGGCTATGAATAAGATTGCAATACCTCCCGAAACCAATTGTGCCAAAGAGAGAATTGCGTAGTCTATTGGAGGGAAGTGAGCAAGTGCTTTGAAAGGTAGCCAGGTTTCTTCCACGTTTCCAGCATAAAGATGATAGGCTAATGCTATCCAATAAGGAACGAGGAGGCCGATGAGGCCTGCAAAGAATGTACGGAGGGTAAAAGCCCTCAAACCAATCATGTAGAAATAAATCAGCGGCACAAAGTAGAGTACCTGCGGAAGCAGAAAGCTGCTGATACCGAGACAGAGGAAGCAATGAAAAACAGGAATCGGAGCATATACCGATTCATAGCTTCGGAATAAGTAAGAGAAAGAAACGGTAAACAGCAGCGGAATCCATTGCTCATGTGAATAGGTGTGCAGGAAAGGAAGTCCGCTTAAGAAGAAAAGAAATAGGGCCGCATGAAGCGTCGTACGTGTCCGGATGAGTGAGAATGTGGTATTCAACTCAATCAGGCAGTAGACTATGGCTCCGTGAATGGCCAAAGAAAGTAAATCTGTCTTTTCCTGATAGGTGATACCATACATGATAAGACAGATGATAATGGTCACCGGAAGAGTAGCCCTTCCGGTGGCCAGTTCATATTGAAATCTATTTCGGGCAAGCATGTGTTACAGGTCAAACCCGATATCTGAACGGAAATATTTTTTCTCGAAACAGATCTTGCCTGCATTCTGGAAAGACTGTGCCAGAGCTTCTGCCTTGTTGGCTCCGTAGGAACTAACTGCGATAACTCGTCCTCCGGCAGTAACCACCTGTCCGTCTTTCAAGGCTGTTCCAGCATGGAATACGATACTTCCTCCTGCCTTTGCCTCTTCAATGCCCGTCATCGGGAATCCTTTTTCATAAGCTTCCGGGTAGCCGCCAGAAACCAGCATGACGCAGACAGCTGAGCGCGGGTCAATTTCCAGGGCCTTTTCATTCAGGTTGCCCTGAGCTACCCCTTCAAATAAGTCTACTAAGTCACTCTTGATACGAAGCATGACACTTTCTGTTTCGGGGTCACCCATACGGACATTATATTCGATTACCATCGGTTCACCTTTTACATTAATCAGTCCGAAGAAGATAAATCCTTTGTAATCGATACCTTCTGCAGCCAGTCCTTCAACTGTAGGACGGATGATACGGTCTTCCACCTTCTTCATCCATTCCGCATCTGCAAATGGAACCGGAGAAACAGAACCCATACCTCCAGTGTTCAATCCTTTGTCACCTTCGCCGATACGTTTGTAGTCTTTGGCTTCCGGCAGGATTTTGTAGTTCTTTCCATCAGTCAGTACGAATACCGAGCATTCGATACCGCTCAGGAACTCTTCGATAACTACTGTGGCAGAAGCATTTCCGAACATACCGCCCAGCATTTCCTTTAATTCCTTCTTGGCTTCTTCCAAAGTAGGGAGAATCAGTACACCTTTTCCAGCGCACAATCCGTCAGCTTTCAGTACATAGGGAGCTTCCAGTGTTTCCAGGAAAGCCAGTCCTTCTTCCAGGTTGGCTGCAGTTACGCTCTTGTATCCGGCAGTCGGAATGTGGTGACGCTGCATGAAACCTTTGGCAAATTCCTTGCTTCCTTCGAGTACGGCTCCAGCCTTTGACGGACCGATAACCGGTACCTGCTTCAATGCGTCATCGTTTTTGAAGAAATCATATACCCCCTTCACCAATGGGTCTTCCGGACCTACTACTACCATGTCAATGCCGTGGGCCGTTACAAACTGCTTGATACCTTCAAAGTCATCGGCTTTGATAGCTACGTTTTCGCCTACTTCACGCGTACCGGCATTTCCCGGAGCGATGTATAACTTTTCAATTTTCGGGCTTTGTGCGATTTTCCATGCCAGTGCATGTTCGCGTCCTCCTGAACCTAAAAGTAAAAGTTTCATATATGTATCTGTTTTTTTAGTCTATTATTTCAAATGGTCTTCAAAGTAGCGGGTGATGTGTTCGTGCAGGTGTACACGGTCACGTCCCATCATGTTATGTCCGTCTTCCGGATAAACGAAGAAGTCCGGATGGGTACCAGCTTCAATACAAGCTCTCAGGAACGAATAGCTGTGTTGCGGTACACAAGTGGGGTCTGTACCTCCGATAATGATTTCCAGACGGCCTTTCAGGTTGCCGGCCTTCTGTTTCAAGTCAGAACCCTTGTATCCTTCCGGATTAGTTTCCGGAGTATCCATATAACGTTCACCGTACATCACCTCATAGAACTTCCAGTCAATGACTGGTCCTCCAGCTACACCTACCTTGAAGATGTCAGGATAAGTCAGCATCAGGTTGGTCGTCATGAAGCCACCGAAGCTCCAGCCGTGTACACCAATTCGTTCACCGTCTACATAAGATAGTGATTTCAGGAACTCGGCACCTTTCACCTGGTCTTTCATTTCTTCTACTCCCAAGTGGCGGAATGTACAGTTCTCAAAAGCCAGTCCCCGGTTATCACTTCCCCGGCTGTCTACTGTCAGCATCACATATCCTTTCTGAGCCATGTATAAATCCCACCCTCTGGCATCGTAGAAACGCGTGTTGTGGATGAGCTGTGCGTGCGGTCCACCATATACATAGATAATGGCCGGATATTTCTTGTTCGGGTTAAAGTCCACGGGCTTAATCAGACGATAATACAAGTCTGTTTTTCCGTCAGCTGCCTTAAAGGTACCGATGGTAATTTCCGGTAACTTAAACTGGCTGCTCATCGGGTCATCAGCTTTCAGTAATGTAATTCCTTTCTTTCCGTTGGTAGGCAGCAAAGTGATTTCACGTCCTACTTGGAATGAAGAGAAGTTGTCAATCAGGTAAGTACCGCTTTCAGAGAGAGAAGCCCGGTGCATACCGTCTTTTTCTCCCAGTAATGTACGCTTTCCAGTTTTGACGTTGAGGCTGAACAGATTGGTTTGCAGCGGAGATATTTCCGTGCTACCGATAATAATTTCCTTCTTTCCTGCGTTGAATCCAAGAATATCCTGCACCAGCCAGTCGCCTTGCGTCAAAGGAGTTACTTTCAGGTGTTCCAGATAGCTACTGCCTTCCAGTTTGCCATTTTTCCATGTACCTTCTCCTTTTGCCTTCGTATCCATCAGATACAGGTGGTTGAAACCGTCGCGTTGACTCTGGTAAATAAATTTACTTTCGTCCCACGGCAGGAATACCAGCGGATGCTGAGGCTCTACGTATTTCGGGTTCTTTTCTTCATACAAAACCCCTTCTTTTTCGCCTGTGGCAGCCTGATAGCATACAAGTTGGGCATGGTTCTGGTCACGGTTCAGTTCGATGACATAAATATGCTGTTCATCGGGCGACCAGCTGACATTGGTAAAATAACGGTCGGTCGGGTCACCTGCCTGCAGGTAAATTACTTTTCCAGTCTTTACATCGTATACTCCTACCGTTACTTTGTGGCTGGTCATTCCTGCCATCGGATATTTGTCCGGCTCAAGAGTTGCGATACGGGTCGATGTATTCACCTGAGGATAGTCTGTGACCATACTCTGGTCCATGCGATAGAAAGCCAGATAGCTTCCTTTCGGGCTCCAGAATGTACCTTTAGAAATACCGAATTCGTTACGGTGTACAGCTTGTCCGTAAACTACCCCTTCTTCTGTTTGTGAAGGGTTAATCTGGTGACTTACCTCCCCTTCGCCGGTTACAAACAAACCGTTACCGACGGTATAGGCCACTTTGTCATTGGTTTTGCAAAAGTCAAGATTGGTAGCTTTTTCGTTCAGGCGTGATATGTTCGTAATTTTTTTCTGTCCGAAGTCATATTCCACCCAATAGCTGTTCTGTTGGAAAACTATGACTTTACGCTCTGACCAAGGCAATGAAGCCGACATCAGGCTGCGAAGCGGTTTTAGTTCGTGCGACAATTGATAGGGCTTTTCTCCTTTTTCAATGGCTTGATTTACCTCTTCCAGTGTGACAAGTATGCTTTCCTTGCCATCTTTCAACTGAATGCTGCGGATGTTTTCCACATCCGCACGTACACACACATCTCCCCACCATTGCAGTCCCGGAATATTTTCAGGGACCAGATTGAAATAATTGTTTCCGCCCGGAATCACATCTTCCAGTGTATAGGCTTTCTTTTCCTGGGCAAAAGTGGCGAGAGTGGTCATACAGCACAAAAAGAATAAAAAGAATATACGTTTCATGTTCTGTCCGTTTTTAATCTTGTGAGTTACCTTCCTCCTCGCTGCGGCGTCTGTGCATGTAGCGTGGGGCAGGAGCCGCTTTCGGGCGTCCGTCGTCTGTAGAAGGACGCGGAGTGCGTGGCTTCGAATCTTCCTTATATTTGAATTCTTTACGGCGTTCGCGAGTGAATTCTTTTCCGTCGCCTGCTTTGCGTCCGCGGAATGCCTCTTTTCGGTCAGCATCTTTACGGAATCCTTCTTTACGGTCGCTGCGGAAACCTTCCTTTCGTTCTCCGCGATTTCCGTCTTTGCGTTCTTTACGACCGTATTCCACTTTTTCTCCCTGACGGCGTGGACGTGCCGGTCTTTCTTCCCGTTTTGGCTTAAACTCCTTGTCACTGTTGTCGGAACGGAATTCCTTGTATTTTCCGTCAAACAACTGGTATTTGCGGAACTGACATTCCAATGCTCCATTAAACAAAGGCACTTTTATAGAAGCCTTCAGTCCGATCTGGTCAAAACATTCGTCACGGTAGCTCAGAATCCAGGCGTCATTTCCCGTGAATGCATGTTTCAAGCGTTCACCAATCATTTGGTAAAGTCCCAGCAAATCTTCTGAAGAGATACGCTCTCCGTAAGGAGGGTTGGTGATGATAATACTTTTCTGTGCAGGCTGCTCAAACTGCTGGAATGGCTGGATTTTCAGGATGACATCCTTGCTTACTCCTGCAGCTTTCACGTTATGCTGAGCAATTTCGTTTGCTTTCGGATTGTTGTCGTATCCATAAATCTTATGAGTAAACTCACGCTCTTGTGAGTCATCGTTGTAGATAGCATCAAACAAATCCTGGTCAAAGTCTTTCCATTTTTCGAATCCGAATTCTTTACGGAATACACCCGGAGCGATATTGCGTGCAATCAAAGCAGCTTCGATAGGTATAGTTCCTGAACCACACATCGGGTCTATCAGGTCACATTCACCTCTCCAGCCCGTCATCAGAATCATACCAGCTGCCAATACCTCATTCAACGGTGCTTCCACCTGTTCCTGACGGTATCCTCTACGGTGAAGTGATTCACCTGAACTATCCAAGGCAAGTGTACACTCTTCCTCTGCAATATGGATGTGAATAGCCAAATCCGGGTTACTGATACGTACAGAAGGACGGTTGCCTGTCTTTTCGCGGAAATAGTCGACTACCGCATCTTTCACTTTGTATGCCACGAATTTAGAATGACGGAATTCATTAGAGAACACTACGGCATCTACCGAGAAACTACTCATGTTGTCCAGATAGTTTTCCCATGCGATACTCTTTACGGCCTCATACACTTCGTCGGCAGTCTTCGCAGTAAAATGTTTGATAGGTTTTAAGATACGGATGGCAGTACGAAGGCAGAAATTAGCCTTATACATCATGGCTTTGTCTCCGGTGAAAGAAACCATACGTCGTCCGATTTCAATGTTGCTGGCTCCTAATTCCGTGAGTTCCTGTGCCAGAACTTCTTCCAGTCCCTGGAAGGTCTTGGCGATAAGCTCGAATTCTTGATTCATCTTGATAAAATTACGTAATTTCAATTGATTGGGCAAAAATACGAAATTTCAGGTTGCTAGTCAACTGTTTGATTTGGTTTTCTGTAAAAAGCCGTATGACTTTGCGGGTATTTTTTTGAAATGGGATTTATTACGTGGGAAATGAAAAAAGACTGTCACCAATAAAGCTTAGCAACAGTCTTTTTTAATCCATTTGCATCAGGATAATTATTATTTTACAATATCTTTCAGTTTAATGCTTTGGAAAGTCATGTGAGCTACACTACTTTCATACAATATACCGATAGTTTCTTTATCTATCATTGTCAGGCAGGAATACCCCCAATTGTATCCTTCATCTAACAGAAGCTGATGTTCCGGACTCCAGGTATTTCCTCCATCCATGCTGATTTTAATTGTCATGTCTTTGCGGGCATTTGTAGAATTGGGGTTGGAGAAAATTAAAAGATCTTTACCCAATACATTGTCTTTCGCTTTTACACTGATCAGACTGGCCATACATACGGGCTCTATCAAAGCAGTACGGGATGATTCGTGTTCCTTCCAAGTCTTACCTAAATCTTGTGTGGTATAAACGGCCCGGCTTCCTCCTCGGTTGTCTCTCATGTTCAGCATTAAAGTGCCCGGCTCAAGCTCTGCCACTTGTGCCTCTGTGGTATTAGTACGTGCATGGTGGTGTATGGTCCATGTTTCTCCACGATCTTTGCTATACATGATACCTGCATTGGGGATTCGGGTTTTGTCAATAAACTGAATGGGGAATACCAATGTACCATCTTTCATTGTGATGCCTCGCCCCGGTCCTTGCAATAAGAAATACCACTCCGGAAGCTTTACCTGTTTTGTAATATTGATTGGTTCAGACCAGGTTTTTCCATCATCTGTACTTTTGGCAAGTACCAATTGGGCGGTATGGTTCAAGTCCATTCCCTGATGTGAACTCCACCATGCTCTCTGGTTACCCATTCCGTGCGTCCATGCTGCTACAATCCATACGGTGTTGGTCTTGGTGTCTACCAAGATAGAAGGGTCGCCTACACCATTTTGAGCTGCAGGCAATCCTCCGTATTCTTTAAATGAAATGGGTAAACGCATTTTCTCCCATGTCTTTCCGCCATCTGTACTGCGGCTGAGGCCTATGTCGATATGCTCCTGCAAATCCACACTGTTGTTGTAACGCACATCGTATACTCCCAGCAAGGTGCCTTTGTTTGTAGTCACCAGTCCGGGAATACGGAAAGCTGCTGAACCGTCATCACCAGCATGACGGACTCCTACTGCCATTCTTTGTACGATTTTCTGTTCAGTCGCATTTTTTGTGGGGATAATTTTTCCATCACCTTTTACCTGAGTTACTTCTGCACAGATTTTTGTGTGTAGTGAAGCTGTTGGTTGCATTTCGATACTGATCCAGAAGAAATTATATCCAGGAAAGAGGTTCTGTTTTCCTTCCAGTGTCAGCGTATTGGTTTTAGGTGTTATTTCTGCCTTTTTTATAGAATAAGACGGATTGGCAGAAAGGGTTTGCCCCGGATTGTTGCTGGAAATGTACTCTACGGGTGCAAAGCGTTTTTTTCCTCTGTCTTGTGGAGCTTCTGTTCCTCCATAATACAATTTAATAGCTTTGATTTGTGACAAAGGCACATTCTTGTCGAAGGAGATAGTGACATTGTCAAGGTTTTTTGTTTCTTTGGCATCGAGACGCAGATAAGCCAAGACATTATCGTGTCTTTCTATCAATATAGGAACTTGTGGAGTTTTGACAAACACAGTATCAGCAGCGTGCAGACCGATAGAAAATATTCCTATACATAAGGATAATAATGATTTGAAGGAGCGCGGAATGTGAATATTGCCATTAGGATGCAATTTTACATTTTTAGGGCTGAATAGTGATTTTATCATAAGCATGAAATTTGGTTTATTATGCTAAGATAATTATAATATTGGGGTTTCTAGCTATTCAGCAATGGATTTTTAGTAGAATTAATTACATGAATACAAGAACGTTTTTGTGATATATTAGTGTTAATAAATAGACTCCTCGGATATTATACGATATCCGAGGAGTCTATTTTTATTTTTCAACAAGATAAGTGTAGGTTTCAAATTTATAGTATCCAAGCTCATCATTTTCTTCGTAAGTTTCAGATATGATGAGCTGATTTCCAGAGAAGCTTAGTGTGGCAAATTCATCGTCATACCACTCATTATCCCAGCTGTAATAGATGGTTCCAGCAGATTGGTTTTTCCATTTCCATGATGAAATTCCTATACTCTGGTCTGCGTAGTAAATCATGTATGTACCAGATTTAGAGAATAGTACTTCTTTTGGAAAAACTTCGATTTCACCTTCGAATTGTTCCCAATCCTGAGGAGTAAGAGTGATATCATAGGACTCTCCATCACCTTGTTCTATCATCCGGACTTTTTCAATTTTCCATGTACGGCATAAGGCATTGGTTAATTCATCATCTGACATGGTTTCTTCCTTAGTTACATCAAGTGTTACAGGGCCGCCATTGGTTGGAGTCAGATTGAAACCTTTTACTTCTTCTCCCGTTCCGTATACGATTTCAATAGTACCAAAGCCTTCCAAATTTAATGTCCCATCTGAGTTTTCAGTGTATTGTCCATAAATAATACCATTGTAGTTGGTCGCACGGCTTTGAGTTTTAGGTTGTCTGAAAATACCGTATGTTTCTTTAGTGAGTGTGACTTTTGTGGATAAATTGGTGTTATATCCGTTGTTTAGTGTAACAATATAGTCTCCACCTGCACCTAGTTCAATACTCTTATAAGGGGAAGAGGGGTTATTAATGGTGTACTTTCCGCTGATGGATTCGTATTTAGGAGTTCCTAAATCAATACTTTCATCATCTCCGCATGCAGTTAGAAATGGCATTGTTAATAACATACCCAAAATAATACCGAATAAGCTTTTTAGATTTCTCATAACACTCTTTTTTTATATTTAACTTCCTCAAGTTTAATCCTTTTTCGTGGGAACAAAAAGTGATGAGAAACGGCTTTAGGGATTAAATGTAATCTATGAAAGAATAAAGAGTAATAAAATGCATCTATCCGGAATAAAATTTTCAGATAGATGCATTTCATTGTGAGTGTAAATTAGTCTTCCACTCTGTATTCCAATATGTCTCCCGGCTGGCAGTCCAGTTCTTTGCAGATAGCTTCCAGGGTGGAGAAGCGTATGGCTTTGGCTTTTCCTGTTTTTAAAATAGAGAGATTTGCCGGCGTAAGGTCAATCCTTTCAGCAAGTTCTCCCAGCGAAATCTTTCGTTTCGCCATCATTACATCTAGATTTACGATAATCGGCATAAATTATTCAGTTTAGTTTTCTTCTTTTTCAGTCAATACCCTCCACCAGCAAGTATAGCGTTTTATCAGTATATGGTGCAGGTACATTCCACCATAAATCATTCCCGTCATGACTAACACGCGGTGGGAACGTGTCTCTATCTGTTGCTCGATGAATAACCAGTAAATGATGGTCAGCAGCATCAAGGTAAGTTTCATGGTCAGAAGGATACCGATTGCAGCTTTCCATTTAGTATTAATAGTTTTCATCTTTCCATTCAAAATTAGATGGTTAATTCATTCTCTTCTTTCAACCGTAAGCCGATGGCAAACACTTCTGAGGCTAAGAGGGCGATAAAGCCTAAAATCAGTGTGGAATCAGAGAAGGCAATTAATATATTCAATTTGCTTCCTGCCAGTTCAATGCATTGTGCAAGCTGATGGTTTGAAATCCAGATACTAATAAAAGAAAGCACACATATTCCTGTCAGACTCCATCCTACGCGGCGCAGGTGTTTTACGTTGATCCAGTCGAACACGATATTTCGGTTGATGTGTATCATCAGTTTGGCGAAATAGACAGTTGCATAGACAAATCCGATAATGATAATAAAGCCGATGAGTCCTTGCAGCACTTCAAAGCCATGGCTGGAATGGGAATAGGGGCATTCCACAAGAGCCGTAATCGGTTTGACAGCCAGTTGTCTGCCGTCTTTCAAGTTGGTGACAGTTCCGGTCGTTTCAATCATGTCAGTAGGCAAGACGTGTACCATTTTATATTGAGGTATCTCAGTGATTTCTCCTTGTGCAGCCTTCATGCCTACCTCTACTCCGTTTATAAACATTTCTATAATTAAGTATACATTTCCGGAAACGGACAACAGGAAAGCGGCAATCATGCATACACAGAATATATTCAGTCTCTTTTTCATAATGCAGATGAAGATTTTAAATGGTCAAATCATTTTCTTGTTTCAGTTTTACCGCTACTACAAATACTTCCGTGAGAAGTATCAGCAACAATATACCTATCCAACTAAATTCAAAAGGAGATGCGGGCTGGATGGTGTACCCCGGAATTGTAAGTTGTGTCATGGCATCACGGGTTTCACTCCAGTTGAGGAAATACTTAACCAAGTGATAGGCAATAGGAGGATAAACTCCCCACCGTATCCGTCGGATATTGGTGGATGTAAAGACCTCTTTACGGATGATAGAGATAAACAGACGGATAAGGTTGTAAAGTCCATAAAAGGATACCAGCCCTGTGATTCCAAGCAGTATATAAGTGAAATTTGTCAGTCCGCTGGGTACGATGTACGAATGGCATTGCATGAATCCGGTGGGAATAGTTGTGCCGGTCTGCGAGTTGGCTGCTTGTATGGCTGAATCGGGCAATACATCGAAGGTGGTTGCAGTTACCTTGTCAAAAGCCGGATCTGCAGACTCTATACTGATGGGAGCCAGTTTATCTACATCGCTCCAGCCGTCATTAAAGCCGCCTATGAACTCAAAGAGTACGATTAATAGGGCTATTACCCCAATGATTTTAAATGTTTTCATTGTGTGAATGTGTTTGTGAAGATAGTGTATTGTTCTCTATTTCGATCGTTTCTGCCTGAGCAGGCTGATGCCATACTGCCGGCTGCGGAACCAGTTTCTTTTGAATGAACAGCACACAGATGATGGTAAGAGCCATTCCTCCAGCCGCCATAAGAGCTGCTCCCGTTTGTCCGTAAGTAGAAACCATGGTAGCATTCGGATCGTCTGCTAATAAGAAAGAAGCTACGGCTGCACTGTTATTGACAAAGTGCATCAGGATGCCGGGTAACAGACTGCCTGTGCGATAATACATCCATCCCAGTGCCAATCCGGTTACGAAGGCGAACGGTGCCTGTACCCAGTTACCATGCACTACTCCGAAAATCAATGACGAAAGTACGATGGCTCCTGCCGGATGTTTCCATTTGCGAAGTAAATGTCCCTGAATGGCTCCACGGAACAGCAGTTCTTCTACGATGGGAGCCATGATGACCACGGCAATGATGCCCAGTGGGTTACGCATTATCATTTCGAACGCCTCCTGCATGTTGTTAGGTAAGTCGGCCAGCTCATTGAAATAGTTGGTCCATAAGCCCATCGCTAAAATAAAGACCACTGAGGTTGCTAACAGTTTGGGTGAGTTGTGATACCCCCAAGTATTTTGGTCCAGTCCTACATATTTCCCTACTAACAGATGAATACCTACTGCCGCGGTGGATAGGATTTGTGCCAGCATGATAAGGTTTGTATACAGGCTGTCGGGTGTCTGTGGAACCTCATAACTGCCTTGATACAACATATATCCACAGATGGCTACTCCCATGAAAGCTAATTGGTAAGCGAAGAAATACAGTAATAATTTGATAGTGCGTCCCATAATGTGTGCGTTTTTAAAAGGTTAGTTTATTTGTTTTCAGAAAGCTTCTGAAGGGTTGGCCCCTCAGTTCTCCAGGTCAGCAGATAAGCTGGTGTCCAAGTCATTTGTTCTGCGTCCCAGCGGTAAGCTTTTTTCTCGGTCATGGCCCCCAACGTGTCGTACTGGTATTCGTACTTCCATTTGGGAGTGAGTGTTTTGCCGTCCTCATTCAAGGTGGAAACAATCAGGCTTTGCTGGTTCTGTCCGTAAATGAAGGTTTCTTTTGCGTTTACATTTGTGGCTGTCAATGTCATCAATGCAGCAGCGATTCCTGCTACCAGTGTCTTTTTTGTGAATGTCTTTTTCATAATTGTACGTGTTTGTGTGTAAATAATAGTGTTTGTTTGCGTTTGTATTCGATAAATATTTATCGTTTTTCGATATGCAAATGTAGATATTATTTTTGAACTGCAAAAGAAAAACAGAAATATTTTATCGAAAAACGATAAATGTTTATTCTTTTCCAGATTAAGAAGGAAATATCCGTTTGTCGATTCATATTTTGAGGATTGTAAAGGCAAATTCTCTGTTTCACAGTGTGAAATATAAAAACCACAGTGCGGGATACATATTTCACAGTGTGGGATACAAATCCCGCACTGTGAAACAGAGAATTTTTCAAAGCGTTTTGAGGAATATATTACTGAATTTTGAGTTAATTCTGCCGGGTTTACAGATTATTAGGCTGGCATTTTTTTACTTGGGTCTATTACATTAAATAATGCAGGAAAACCGTGAATATAAGCAGAAAATCTCTAAATTTGCTGAGTATGAATCAATCTATGACGGAAAAACAACTAATAGAAGAACTGCGATGTGGAAATGAATCTGCCTTCAGACGCATCTACGACCGGCACTATGTCCCTCTCTGCCGTTTCGCAGATTTGTTTCTTCATGACACATCTTTGTCAGAGGAGGTGGTGGATGATGCCATCTTTTATTTGTGGGAACATCGAAGTGAGGTGGAAATCACCTATTCTTTGAGAGCCTATTTGATGAAATCGGTTCGCAACCGTTGCTTGAATGAACTGAATTCTCTTGCGCATCGTGAAGAATTGCAGTTCTCTTCTTTTTCTCTTCCCGAAAATGTGGAATTTCTGGATACCTTATTTATAGAGAAAGACCATCCGTTAGGTTATCTGTTGGAGCAGGAACTGGAGGAAGAACTCGAACGCAGTATTGAGGCCCTGCCAGAAGAATGTCGTGTGGTTTTCAAAAAAAGTCGTTTTGAACAAAAAAAATACGAAGAAATAGCCCGCGAGCTGAATATCTCTGTTAATACAGTTAAGTATCACATAAAGAATGCATTGGCTTTTCTACAGAAGCGTATGGCGGGCTATCTGAAGATTCTTGTGTGGTATATTTTTCTGGGAAATTGAAAAAATCTTCTTTTTTGACTACCCTCTTTTTTCTCTTTTTTGTCTTACTTATAAACACAGCAAATTATGCAGCACGAAGAAATGAAAAATGAACGGATTGATCAGTTGATTGCGGAATACCTTTCCGGTAGTCTGACAGCAGACGCTTTTCAGGAATTGAAAAGTTGGAGTCAGCAGTCGGACGAGAACCGTATGTATGTTCGCAATCAGATAGAAGTCTGGTTTTCATCGGGCGTGACTGCAAAAGATAAGCTGTTTAATAAGGAAGAAGCATTTGCCCGTTTCCAGAAACGAATCGGAAAGAAAGAACCGAAAGTGTACCATTTCCCATGGAAGACCTTCTATCGGGTGGCAGCCGTGATATTGATTGTGCTGCTTCCGCTGGCCGGTTATTGGAAAGGACAGGAAACACTTCGTCAGACATTCTCGGATATGGTGGTGGAAGCTCCGTTGGGGGCACGTACCAAGCTGTATTTGCCCGATGGTACGTTGGTGTGGTTGAATGCCGGTTCCAAAATTACCTATTCACAGGGTTTTGGCATGGATAACCGTCAGCTCAGTCTGGAAGGAGAAGGTTATTTTGAGGTGGTTCATAACCAAGACCTTCCTTTTGAAATACATACGCATGAAGTAGACTTACGTGTATTGGGTACCAAGTTCAATTTCAAGAACTATTCAGATGATGAGGAAGTGACGGTAAATCTGTTGGAGGGAAAGGTTGCCTTACATAATGGATTGAAATCTATGCCAGAACTGTATCTTGCTCCTAATGAAAAGATGGTGATGAACAAGCGTACAGGGGAAATGATAAAGTCGAAGGGGCATGCGGAAAACTCTATGCTGTGGACATACGATGAGCTGTTCTTTGACGAGGAATTATTGGAAGACATTGCCAAGAAACTGATGCGTAGCTACGATGTACGGATTGAGATAGCCGACAGCCTGAAGAACCGTCGTTTCTACGGCAGCTTCAAGGTGATGGGCAATACCATAGAAGAAGTGCTGGAAACCATTGCTTCGACTAATCGCATGAAGTATCGATATGAAAATGAGAAATATATTCTATATTAATTAATTTGTCAAACCTTAAAAAGAGAAACACCATGAGTATAAAACCTTCCGGCTGATAAAGTCCATAAGGCAAAGACATAAAAAACAAGGAAGATGCGGGCACATCCTCCTTGCAAATTTACAAGTCTTTTGCATAGGGCATAAAAACTTGAATCAGAGATGCCGCAAAGATAGGCATTCTTTAATTCTTACGATTCCTATTTTAGTTATTTAATTAAAAATCAACAGAATTATGAGATATTTCAATAAGGCTATGTTAGTAGCCTCGGCAGCGCTTTGCCTGAACTTATCGGTTTTTTCTCAGAATATTACGTTGAAAACCGGTAATGTAACGGTAAAGGAGGCGATGGAACAGTTGAAGAAATCGTCGGGATATTCATTTGTGTTTTCATCAGTTGATGTGAACACACAGAAACGTGTGTCTGTTTCAGTGCAGAATGCAAGTATTGAGGAGGCTGTGAAGCAGATTTTAAAAGGACAAAATGGACTGGATTATGAAATAAAGGGTAAAAAGATTATTATACAGAAAAACTCAACACCGGCTTCTTCTCAACAAAAGAAGAAAGTAATGGGAAGAGTTGTAGATGCAAATGGGGAAGCAATTATTGGCGCTACAGTAGTTATTAAAGGTACTAATGAGGCTACTATTACCGATATTGATGGAAATTTTTCTATCAATGCTTCCCCGTCCGACAAATTGGAGCTGTCTATGCTGGGGTTTACTCCAATGGTGTTGACTGGGGATAAAATTAGTGCATCATCTCCTATTGTGATGAAAGAAGATGTGCAGATGCTGGATGAAGTCGTGGCTATTGGTTATGGTAGTGTCAAAAAAAGCGATTTGACAGGTTCTGTAGCAAATGTTTCTTCAGAAAAATTGATGAATCAGGCAAAGATGAACGACCCGATTCAGGCTTTGCAGGGACAGATTGCCGGTGCGGATATTACCAGTGGAAATAGTCCAGGCTCTACTTCATCTATCATAATTCGTGGATATAATACATTGATGCGTTCCGGCGGAGATGCTCCTTTGATTATAGTAGATGATGCTCCTTTCTTAGGTTCTATTGACCAGATTAATCCTGCGGAAATTGAAAAGATTGATATTCTTAAAGACGCTTCTTCTACTGCAATTTATGGTGCACGCGGTGCAAATGGTGTAATAATCATTACGACCAAGCGAGGTAATAAAGAAGGAAAGATGTCAATTGAATATGATGGCTATTTCGGTATGGGCAAGTCATTCCGTGATTTTGATGTGATGGATGGAGAAATGTATGCAGCCTATCGTGAACAAGCTCATATAAATGATGGTGCTGGAGCTGACAACGCGTTTGATGAGGTACAGAAAAGAGTGATGCAGAGTGGTAACTATGTAGACTGGCAGAAATTGATGTTCGATAATTGGAGTTATAAAACCAATCATAGTGTATCAATTAATACATCTAATGGCCGGAACCGTAACATGGTTGTTTTAGGCTATAACAAGGACCAGGGTATTATCGATAACATGGCTTATCAACGTTTCACAGGTCGTTTTACGGGTGATATGGAACTGCATAAGAATGTGCTTTTGGGATATTCTATCAGTGTGGCGCATACCGATACAGATTTAGGGGATGCTAATGTATGGCGTATGGGTACACGTATGGATCCTATTTCAGAAGTGTATGATGAAGAAGGTAATCTGAATTCTTTCACCAATAAATGGATGATGGACAAGAACTTGGTGAACCCGATTCTGGATACCATGAAAGAGAATGTAGACGTACAGAATATCAGAAATAATGTGACGGGTAACTTGAATTTGAACTGGACAATTATTGAGGGTCTGAAATTTAAGTCTACTTTTACTTATAGTTTTGCATCTACAGAAGCAGGAGCATATTTCAGTCCGAAAAGTAACAACAGAAAACTTACGTATAACGGCGCAAACTATAATAAAAGTACAAATCAGCAGTTGAACTTTACAAATTCACTGAATTATAACAAGATATTTGCTGATATTCATAAAATAGATGTCACAGCAGTACACGACCTGCAGACGTATGAAACCAATGCGATAGGTCTTGCCGGTTTTAATATTCCTTATTATGGGAAGTGGTATAATGTGAATGAGGCACAGCAGGATGTAACCTATGGTTCCAGTAAGAATGAATGGACACTTCTTTCTTTTATGGGACGTATTAATTATACGTTGATGGACAGATACCTGTTTACGTTAACAGGACGTTACGATGGCTCATCTCGACTGGCTAAAGGACATAAATGGGATTTCTTCCCTTCTGCAGCTGTGGCATGGCGTATTAATGAAGAGCCCTTTATGAAAGATTTGAAAAACTTGAGTAACTTGAAATTGCGTCTTAGTTATGGTGTATCGGGTAACACAGCCGTAGATACTTATGCTACACAAGGACAGTATGGCCGCTACCCTTATTCATTTGGTACAGATGAAGTTCCTGCCTGGGGATATGTGGCTTCATTGATTGCCAACCCTCAGTTAGGTTGGGAGCGTACTGCTGAATTGAATCTGGGATTGGATTTTGGTCTTTTCAATAATCGTATCACCGGAACTTTAGATGTGTATGAACGTAACACGTATGACTTGTTGATGGAACGTACGTTACCTACTATTACAGGCTATGATAGGGTATGGGAAAATATCGGTCAGATTCGAAATCGAGGTTTCGAACTTTCATTACAGTTTGTACCTGTAGAAACAAAGGATTTCAGACTTTCTATCAGTGGAAATGTGAGCTACAATAAAAATGAGATAGTCAAGCTTTTCAATGGAGAAGAAGATTATCCGGCAAATAACTGGTTTATCGGACAGCCGGTAAGTGTGGATAGATTTTATGATTATTTGGGAGTATGGCAGCTTGAAGACTTTAAAGAAGCAAAGAAATATAAACAAGAAATTGGTACTCCTAAACTGAAGGATGTGGATGGAAACTACATTTATGACCAGAATGATATGAGTATCCATAATAAAATTCCTAAATGGCTGGCAGGTTTAACTATCAGTGGCCAGTATAAACAGTTTGATTTTAGTGTTTATGCATACGGAAGATTTGATTATGGTACACGTATGGGCACATTGACATACGATATGGGTTCTACAAGATTCAATCAGATTGGTATTTATGATTTCTGGACTTATTTGAATCCGATTAATGAGTACCCTCGTCCTACATTGGAACAGAATTCCTACCTGAGCGGCAGTTCATGGGCATGGCGTGACCTTTCATTTGTAAGAATAAAGAATATCAATTTAGGATATACTTTACCCAAAGAAATTAGCCACAGATTTAGATGTAATAATTTCAGGGTATATGTAGCAGTGGATAATCCGTTCTTATTTACCCGAAAAGATTATAAAGGTATTGGTCTTGACCCAGAAAACTGTAACAGTGAAGCTTCTGCTCGTCCGCTTACTACGTTTATGTTTGGACTTAATATGAAATTCTGATTTGTTTAACGCTTATAGAATTAATGGTATGAAATTAAAACATATACTTTCCGCATTGTTGCTTGGAGCAGTGACATTTACATCTTGCTCTGACTTTTTGGAAGAAACTCCATACAATAAGATTGTGCCAGGTAACTTCTATACTACTTACGATGGTATTACAGGAGGTGTAAATGGGTTGTATGCTCGTTTGAGAAAATTGTATATCACAGAAGCTTTCATGAATGTATGTGAAAATGAAACGGATATTACAATATGGCCCAGCAGTCAAGGGCGTCAGCCGGTAAATGCATCTACAAGTTATGTACGTGATTTGTGGAATGCTTGTTATATCAATATCAACCAGTGCAATGAGGTAATTTATGCACTGAATAACTATGATATTACAGACCTGACAGAGGATATGAAGAAACGCTATTTGGCTGAGGCTCGTTTTATTCGTGCACTGTTATATAGCCACTTGGTAAAACAATGGGGGGATGTACCTTTGAAACTTTCTCCTACTTCCAGTGTGGATACATACGCTAACCGTGCCAAAGAGGCAGATGTGTGGAATGCAATTATTGAAGATTTTGAATATGCGAAGGATAATCTTCCTCAGTCTTATGATAAGGCAACTGAATATGGAAGAGCAACTTGTTGGGCTGCAATGCATGAATTGAGTAAATCGCTCCTTACTTGCAAAAGGGATGATCCTGCTGCTTTGGAAATCGCATTGGATTATGCAGAGAGAATTATCAACTCAAAGCAGTTTGAGTTGATGTCAAGTACTTATAATTTGTGGAGCATGGATTATGTAAGAGATAATAAGGAGGTCATTTTTGCCGTATGTTATTCAAAGGATAACTTATTGAATGGGGATGGAAATCAGTCGCACATGTATTTTGTGGCAGACTATACTCGCTATCATAAGGCAATGACACGTACATTGGAATATGGTCGTCCGTGGGTACGTTGCAAACCTACTCTTTATGCTTATCAGTTGTTTTATACCAAAAGATCGGACGGAAAGGATGGAACGGCAGATGAAAGAGCAAAGGGATGCTTTATGTGGGAATTTAATAAGTGTACTACTACTGCCTATTCGGAAACAATGTATAGCCATTTGGACAATGCTGTGGTAAACCTTTCCATTCCTCGTACTTCTACAGATCCTAAATATAGCAGTTTATGGGCTTTCCAGGGTGGAGCTAATCGGACAATGGTTTGTTTCCCATGGTATAGTAATCCTGATTTTACTACAGAGGAGATTAATAAGATAAAAACAGAAATAAGAAATTTATGGCCTGTTTGGGTATATCTTCCAGAAAATATGCAGGTTGTAGTAGAAAATACAGGAGGTATAGAATCAGCCAATAATCCGTATGATAAGGCAAATCCGAATGCACATTGGCCGTCGAATGTGAAGTTTAATGATATTTTCTTTTATCCTTATTTAAGAAAGCACCTTGATCCTACACGGCCAGATGCTAATTATGAAGAAGGAACTCGTGATGTGTTTGTGTCCAGATTGGCTGATACTTATTTGTTAGCTGCAGAGGCTGCTTTGCTGTTAGGTGATAAGACCAAAGCTACAAAATATGTAAATGTGGTAAGAGAAAGAGCAGCTGTAAATGATGCCAATAAACCAGCTATGAGGATTACAGAAGATCAATTGACATTAGATTTCTTGTTGGATGAACGCGGACGTGAACTTATCGGTGAGATGCATCGCAGATATGATTTGAAACGTTTTGGAAAGCTGACAGAAAGGATGAATGATCTTCATGATCGAATTTGGTATTTTGATCCGGCTTATCAGTTTGAGGAATATATGGAAAAACGTCCATATCCGAGAGACTTCCTGATGAGTATTTCCAATCCACAGGACTTCAAGAATGATGAAAGATATGGTAATTAATGCATGAATTGAGATAATACCCAGGTGATTAGTAGAGAAGGTAAGAAGATGTTTTTCAGGGATAACGTTTAATGAAAATAATAAGATTGTAAAACCGATTTAACTTGATTATAACATGAAATTTTTACGTAGTGCGATATTGACAATTTCTACCACATTACTATTTTCTTGTGCGGAAAATAAAAATACAGATTACTTTTCTAATTTCCCGAAAGGGGCTGACCCTGTGGAAGTGGGACAGGTTGTCGCAAACCGGTTCTTGTCGCGTCCTCATTCCAATACAGGTTCATGGTATACGGAAGAGCAGCAAAAAGATACTACACTTTTCAACAATCCTGTAGGCTATGTGGTGTATCCGGATGTATGTGCATGGTATGGAGCACTTTTGTATGCAAAGGAAACAAAAAATCAGGATTTGCTAAACCGTTTGACTGAACGGGCTGCCAAAGTGGTATACGGAGAAGAAAAAAATCTTATTCCGGTTGCCAATCATGTAGATAACAATGTGTTTGGTGTGATTCCTTTGGAGGTTTATGGAAATACTAAGGACAAGAGATTCCTCGACCTTGGTCTTTATATGGCAGACGAACAGTTCAAGGAGCTTACTCCTGAAGAAGTGGGCAAACTTCAGCCTAACGAGCAGGAATGGTACAAACAGGGTTTGAGCTGGAATACACGAATGTGGATTGACGATATGTATATGATTACAATCCTTCAGGCTCAGGCTTACAAAGTAACAGGTGATAAAAAATACATTGAACGTGCAGGACGTGAAATGGTAGTTTACCTTGATAATCTTCAGAGAGAGAATGGTCTGTTCCATCATGCAGACGATGTTCCTATTTATTGGGGACGTGGAAACGGATGGATGGCTGCAGGTATGGCTGAACTTCTTGCTTATTTGCCGGAAGATGATACTAACAGAGCAAGAATTATGGAAGGTTATCAGAAAATGATGAAGACATTACTGCAATACCAGAATGCAGAAGGTATGTGGAATCAGATTTTGGATGACCCGAAAGCGTGGCCGGAAACTTCGGGTACAGGTATGTTTGCTTTTGCGTTTATTAAAGGTGTAAAGAAGGGATGGCTTGATGCGGAAACTTACGGAGAACCAGCCCGTAAGGCTTGGATTGCTTTGTGTTCCTATATCAATGCAGACGGTGATATGACACAGATTTGCACCGGTACCAACAAGAAAAATGATTACCAGTATTATCTGGATAGAGAAAAAGTGGTAGGCGACCTCCACGGACAGGCTCCGGTGTTGTGGTGTGCGGCAGCTATTTTGGAATAATATCAATGTAAACCTTTTAAGGAATCATAAAATGTAAAGACTATGAAACGATTGAATTTATATATATCGGCTTTTTCCATGCTTTTTTCCTTGTCTGTCTTGACAGCTTGTGATGAAGAGGAAAATCTTTTTGGCAACAGAGATACATCGGAAGGTATGTATGAACTGAGCGTGACTGCTACGGGTTTTGTTCCTGGAGATGCTTCACAAGGAGGAGAAACTGGGAATATTGCTGTCAGCTTTGAGAATGATGATGCGATTGGTCTGGTGATGGTGGATGGAGAGAAAGTAACTCATACTCGGTATATGTATAAACATCTGCTAGGTAAGTGGTCGGGCGATTTGACAGTAAAGAATCCTGAGGCAAAGATTTTTGCTTATTATCCGTATGATGCGAAGTTGGATTTGTCTACTTTGAATACGCAAGGCACAAATGCCAGTGAATTTTTTGCACAGTTGGTTGCTAACTTTGCTCCACAAGCAGACCAGTCAACGGAAGAGAATTTTAAGAAGTCTAATTTGATGATAGGAATGGCTTCGCTGGACGAAGCTAAAAAGTCACTTTCTATTACGCTGGATCCTGCGATGGCTTTGGCAATGGTGAAAGTAGACCCTTCGCAAGGAGGGACGATGTACCTGGAATCCGACCCTAATTATACATGGGAGGTAGAAGGAGTATCTACAGAAAGTCTGGCTCCTTTTTACACTTTTGCTGAAAATACATTTGTGAGTTATGTAAAACCTGAAACAGAAAAAACAGTAAGTACGGCATCTGGGCGCATTGTAGTAACTCCTATTGCTAAAGGTACTTATCAAGAATGTGATATGTCTTTGGTACATGTATTGCAGGCTGGAGATTTTTATATGAATGATGGTTCTATTGTGGGTAAGGATGCTGCGTTGACAGAGGAACAAAAAGTAAAATGTATTGGTATTGTTTTCCAGACGGATGTAAACCGTATTGGGGAGGCAGAAAAAGCTACATTGGAGTCGAAAGGTACTCAGCCGCATGGGTTGGTTTTATCCTTAAAGAATGTGAAGAATAACCAGGTTTTGGCTTTCTCTATAGGAAATGTAGATGTGGAAGGTATAGCTAACTCTGGAACTCTACAAGAATGTTATGAGGATATAAACGGTTTGGCTCATACGCAGGCTATTTACTCAATAGATCCTGTTGGCAATTTATATCCTGTCTTTACGGCTGTTAAGGAGTTTAATTCAACGTACTACAGACCTGATGAGAAGACAACAGAATGGTTTTTACCAAGCATCGGACAATTTTGGGACGCATTGATTAATTTAGGAGGAGCTCCGACAAAGGATACTCCCGAAACTCCAGATGATGTAAAGAATTATCCTTATTGGAGAATAAACTCTAATAAAGTATTTGATAAAATAAATACAATATTGAGTAAAACGAACTCTGATTTGCTAGGACTTGGAATTCAGACTTTTGAGGAATTTTGGGTGTCTAGTGAACCAGCAATTGAATCGGAGAGAGATGCAAGAAAAGTTCTTTTTAGTAATACGGATTTACATCTGAATACAGCAGACAAATCAAAGAAATCATATAAGGTTCGTCCCATTCTCGCATTCTAAACAATTAAAAAATAAACAATCATGAAAAAGATATTTAATACATTTATAATGGCAATGTCTTTGTTTGCTGTAACCTCGTGTGCAGATGAAGATATTCCTTCCAATTCATTCAATACTTCGGATGAAAACTTAGAACGGATTCGTGATGCATTTGACATTCGACGCGATGCCGCCTTCGAGGAGCTTCGTGGTGATGCTCTTGTGAGAGGGGCTGTACAGTCTCCGATTTCTGGTTCAGGAGTCCTTTATTATCGTGACCTTTGCTATAGTCTGATTGATTTTGCGGCTAAATGTTTCTGGAATGAAGAAATGAATGATGAAGCAAATGCGGCTTTAGTGGAGCATTGTGAAATTTTTGATAATGCTACGGAAGAAAGTAAAAGCTGGCCTAATATGAGAGATGGGGATAGTTTCTATTGGGCTTCAGATGAATTATGCCGTATTGTGGAATATTGGGGTACGAATGGAACTCGCAAAGCTGGCTTGCTGAAACCGGAAGTAGAAGCAAAAATTTTGCATATGATGTGGATTTTTGTAAAAGATCAGTCTTACTTGACACAATATGTTCAGAAAGATGTGAACGGAAAGTCTGGTTATCTTTCTATTGTACCTGCTGATTTCTCACAAAACAATACGTGGCATGTTGAAGGTTCTGAAAATCATCATATCATGCGCTTCTATACTAAATGGCATTTTTCAAAACTTTTGAAAGATTTACCTGATTATAAAGACCTAAGATCGGATGATGGACATGTGCCTGCTGAACATTATGCAGCGTGGACGGCATACGTAAAACAATACATTAAGGAACGTGCCAAAAAAGGTTTGTTTGTAGAATTTGCCAATGATCTTTACGGAATGGAGTCTTTGAAATGTATGTATACACTTTATGATTTTGGTGATGAAGAAATGCATAACTTGCTTGGTAAATTCCTTGATTTGTATTGGGCGACTTGGGCACAAGAACAGATTGACGGAGTGCGTGGAGGTAGTAAGGCTCGTGTATATCAGGGCTTGAACAGCATGCGTGGTGATACTCATTTTCGTAAGTTGACTTGGTATAACTTGGGATTGGTTGGTCCGAGTGTGATTAAACAGAATATTTTCTCATTTATTACAAGTGATTATCGTATGCCGGATGTGGTAATGGATATTGCACTGGATGTAGCTGGAAGAGGTGACTATGAAGTGAGTCAGCGTAGAGTGGGATTATCTGAAAATGGTAAGAGTTTTAATATTCCTTATTATGGCTTTAAAACGGATGAAGGTTTACTTCGATATTCCTACTGTACTCCTGCGTATATTATGGGTACTTTCGAATGTGAGGCTTTGCCTTCACCGATATTGGCTGATGGCACTACTGGAAGTAAGGAATGGACTATGTTAAGCAGTCAGAACAGATGGATGGGCGTCATCTTTGAAGGTCATCATAGCGGACGTATTTATGCACAATGTGGATTGACGGAAGGAAAGGCTAACTATAACTCACATTGGGGCTTCCAAAAGAAAGGATGTATGGTCGTTCAGAAAATGAAAGAGGAATATAGCCGATATGCAGGAAATTTGAAAGTTTGGGTAAGTGATTTCGGTCGTAACAAGATGTTTGAAAAAGATGGATGGTTCTTTGCTGAATATGACGGTGCATATGCTGCGGTGAAATTCGTTTCTGGAGGATATAAGTCAGAATATAATAGTGATAATTTGTGGCCTGGATATTGGTTAACCGCCAATGAAACATACTCTCCAGCTATTATTGAAGTGGATAAGAAGGGTAATTACTCAAATTTTGAAGATTTCCAGCAGAAAGTGATGGCACTGAATATCACAGTTTCTGATAACGCGGTAGAGCATACGACTTTGTTTGGTGACAAGATTAAGTTCTACACAGATTTCAGCAAGGTGGCTGAGATTAACGGTGAGGCTGTCAATATTAATCCGGCTAAAGTTATGGACAGTCCTTTCGTGCAATCTGATTTTGATTCGGGAGTGTACACCATTAAGAAAGGTGCAAGAGAATTGACGCTCGATTTCAATAATTAACCAGTTTTTTAGTTCTTATAAAGTTATTTTGTTAGAGATTTGAACTTATCGGTAAGGGGAGATTTTACTTCTCTTACTGGTAGGTTCCAACTCTTATTGTCTCTATTTATCGGTTATGAAGAATTTTAAATCAATAATTTTAGGACTTGGTATGCTGCTTCCCATGTCGTTGTGGGCAGAAAATTATACCTGGACTCAGTTGGAACAAATCAGAGATAGCTATGAAACTCGCAGAGAAGAAGCTTTTGCCTTGTTGAAGGGAAAGAAGCTGGTACGTGAGAAGGTGATTCCTCCTATCTTTTCTGACGGATCAGATTTTTCACGTCATTACAGTTACTCTTTGATTGATTATGCGTTCAAATGTTTCTGGCTTGGTGAAGACATAAAAGGAGCAAATGCTGCATTGCTGGAAAATGCCAATTATTATATCAATTATCCTCGTGCATACAGTGATAAGGACAGCTTTTACTGGGCTGCTGATGAATTGTGTAAGATTTTAGAGTTTTATGGAAGTAACGGCACCAAGAAAAAGGGGTTGATAAAGAAAAATGTGGAAGAAAGAATTCTGCTCATGATGTGGCAGTATTCCAAACAGCAGTCAAAGGTAGCAAAGGCTGACTATAAGACTACTAATACATGGCATGTGGATGAATCGGAGAATCATCATGTACAGCGCTTCTATGCAGCATGGCATTTTGCAAAATTTCTTATGGCACATCCTGAATATGCCGGAAAGAAGTATGACGATGGTTATACGGTGGAACAGCATTATGAGGCATGGAACAGTTATATAAAAGAATGGATTAGAGAGAGAGGTCGGAAAGGGCTTTTCGTGGAAATGGCGAATGACAGTTATGGACTGGAAACCTTGAAGGGGGTATATAATTTCTATGACTTTGGCGACAATGAACTGAAAGCCCTGACTAAAGATTTGCTTGACCTTTACTGGGCTGCCTGGGCACAGGAGCAGATGTATAGCGTGCGGGCAGGGGCCAAGAGCAGGGTTTATCCATACGAAGCACATAAAGGAAAGACTCCTTTTAGAAAGATGGCTTGGTACTATCTGGGTACAAATGAGATAAATGCACCATACAATAATCTCTATACGTTGATTACCAGTGAGTATCGTATGCCATTGCTGGTGATGGATATTGCGCTCAACATAGAGGATAGAGGAGATTATGTGATTGAACAGCGGCGTTTGGGACGCGCAGAAAAAGGGTTCTTTACTCCTCCTAATTACCATGTAATAGAGAATGACGGTTTGCTGAGATATACTTATTGCACTCCGGAGTTTATGGCTGGTAGTTTCATGTGTGAAGCTTTGCCATACGAAGACTGGGTACTGATAAGCAGTCAGAACAGGTGGGCAGGTGTGGTATATGCCGATGAGGCAGATGCCCGTATTTATGCGCATTGTAAGACTGGACGTGACAATCGTGCATATAATCAGTTCTGGTGTGTACAGGAAAAAGGAGCTATGATTTTCCATAAGCTGGATACGGTGGCTTGCAGTCGTGGAGCGCACGAAATGAGAATGTGGATTAGTAAAGCCGGACTGACCAACAGGGTAGAACGTGAGGGATGGATTTTCCTGGAAACAAAAGGTACGTATACAGCGATGCGTTGTGTAGGAAGTACCTATAAAATAAATGAAGAGAAGAACGGATATTGGGTTGTAGCCGATAACTGGTTTGCTCCTTTTGTTGTAGAAGTGGCTCCGAAATTAAAATATGCTAACTATGATGAGTTTCAGCATGCAATAGTTTCTACAAAATGTGAACTTGCAGGTAACAGGGTAGTATATCGTTCTCTGACAAATGATGAGCTTTCATTGCCGGTAGATTACAAAGGATTGCCCACAGTGAATGGATGTAATGTCGATATAACTCCTACGTGGGGAATGAATAGTCCGTTCGTGAAATCAGTATTCGATAGCGGGATTGTCAAGATAGAAAAAGACGGAAAGTCTATGACGCTTGATTTTAATAGAAAATTGTAACATGATGAAAAAACGGTATCTGTTAAGCTTATGTATGGCTGTGTTATTGGCTGTGGAGTTACAAGCAAAAGTAATACTCCCTGCTTTGTTGTGTGATAATATGGTTATACAACAAAATTCTGTGGCTTGTCTTTGGGGTAAGTCTGATGCAAGTGTGCTTACCGTAAAACCATCATGGACCGAGAAAGAATATCGAACCGATATTTCTGGTAATGGCAGTTTTCAGCTTTGGATAGAAACTCCATCGGCCGGTGGTCCTTTTGAAATCGAGTTCGATGATGGAGAAAAGACAACGGTACGAAATGTGATGGTAGGTGAAGTTTGGATTTGTGCCGGACAGAGTAACATGGATATGCCGATGTCTGGCTATCCGGGGCAGCCTGTGAATGGAGCATTGGAGGCCGTGGTGGAAGCCAAGGAATATCCAGTTCATGTGTTTATGGTAAACCGAAAGTTGTCAAAGCAAACAGAAGAGCAGTGTGATGGAAAATGGGAAGCTCCGTCTGCGGAATCTGTGATGCATTCAAGTGCTACAGCCTATTTTTTTGCGAAGAACTTGCAGAAGAGCTTACAGGTACCGGTAGGTATTATCGTGTCTGCTTGGGGAGGAACTTCTATTTTAAGCTGGATGTCTGAGAAGTCTGTTAATACACTTCCCTCGGACGTGACAAAAGCTTGTGTTGAAAGAGATTCTAGGGAGCAGAATCTTCCAGGCAGACTATTTAATGCGATGATCAATCCTTTGAAGAATTACACCGCCAAAGGCTTTATATGGTATCAGGGTGAACATAACTTGCAAGAACACCTTACATACGATGTCATGATGAAAACAATGGTGGATGAATGGAGAAATAGCTGGAATGATAAAAAGAGCGAGATGCCTTTTTATTTTGTGCAGATTGCTCCGTACAGATATTTCAACAATTCCATGGGGATACAGCGACCATTGATTGTGGAAGCACAAAAGCGTGCGTTGGAATTGATTCCTAATTCTGGAATGGCTACAACTACAGACATTGGAGAAGAATTTTGTATCCATCCGGCAAAGAAACCTGTGGTGGGATTGAGATTGGCAGCATGTGCTTTAGCTGGAACTTATCACGTCAAAGGATTGTGTACCTCGGACATAAAAATAGAAGAAATAAAGCACCTGGGGGACAAAATGATTCTTAAATTTAATAATGACTTCAGAAGTGTTTATCCTGCGAGAATGAAAGGTTTTGAGATTGCAGGTAAAGACCGAAAATTTTATCCTGCTGAGGCTGTATTCAAGAATGGTACTATAGAAGTTCGTTCGGATAGCGTCGCACATCCGGAAGCAGTGAGGTATGCTTTTCGGAACTACGTAGAGGCGGATATGAAAAATGTGATGGGAGTAGCAGCAAGTTCGTTCAGAACTGATAATTGGAATGAATAATAAAAGGTAATACCATGAAAAATCTATTCAAGATATTTTTGTTGGCAGGGCTTTTTTCTGCAAATACTTGTTGGGCCGATTATGTACCCCAAAATAACGGAATAATGTGTGTGAATGGAAAGAATCGTTTTACGAGAGCCATTTACGGAACTAATTCTCCATTCCGGTTTGAGACAAGTGATTTTCCGGAAATAGGGCTTTATATGCCCAATATGGGGGGAAGTGTGTATTTCGCTATCCAGAATGGAGAAAAGGTAAAATGGATAAGTAAGGCTGAACAGATTGAAGCAACCTATAAAGCGGGAAGCCGGAAGTATGTAATTAGTGATAAAGAGATTACCGGCGAAGGTAGACTTGTAATGGAAATGTTGGCCTGGGTGGATGCAGACGGGGTTATTGTGAAATTAGAAGCAGATAATCTTCCTCAAGGATTCAGGCTTCTGTCTTTTATAGGGGGAGCTACGGATGAACATTTCAGACGTGAAGGAGATATGGGAGCAGACCGGTTCGATTGTTTTTATATTAAACCGGAGAATTGTAAAAATAATGTATTTCAGCTGAATAAGAATACTTATTTCTTAAACTATGGCAATAAGCAGTCAAAACAGCTTTATGGGGTAATGCCTCAAGGCTCTGTGCTTGAGATTGTGGATGCGGATTATATTCGTGAGGATTTAAAAGGATTAATCGGTTCTGCTCCAGATAAGGAAAAACCGTTGTTGAAGGTGGTTTCTGAGATTCATGGTACGGAATATATGGGAATTGTAAATCCTTTGACCACACCGTTGGATGCTGCAAGAAATTTGTCTGCACATTTTGCATTAGCTGATGCGTTTAGAAATGAGGTTGCAGGAAAAGTCAAGCTTCAGACTCCGGATCAATACTTAAATCCGGTAGGAGGAAATTTGGCGATGGCTGCCGATGCAGTTTGGCAGGCTCCTACTTATTTACATGGGGCTATTGGTTGGAGAATGCCTTTATTGGGCTGGAGACATTGCTATATAGGCGATTTTTTAGGATGGAGAGAAAGGTCACGTTCTCATTTTGATTATTATGCCGACTTGCAGCTGACGAAGATGCCGGATAAACCTGTTACCATGGATGAGGCACAGCGGTTTGCAAGGTCTAAGTATGTATTGGGAACACCGATGTACAGCAGTGGATATATAGCTAACTGTCAGGATAATGCACTGTACTTTTATGATATGAATCTGGTTTATATTGATGCTTTGCTCTGGCATATAAACTGGACGGGAGATTTGGAATATGCAAGGAAAATGTGGCCTGTAATAGAGCGGCACCTGGCATGGGAAAAGCGTACTTTTGATGCCAATAATGACGGTTTGTATGATGCTGTTTGTTGTATCTGGGCCAGTGATGCGCTTCAGTACAGTGGGGGAAATGTGACGCATTCTTCTGCATATAATTATCGGGCTAATAAAATGGCAGCTATAATAGCCGAAAAAATAGGGGAAGATGGCAGTAAATATAAGAAAGAGGCTGCTTTGATAAAGAAAGCCATAGATGAGACTTTGTGGATTGGAGAGAAAGGATGGTGGGCTGAATATCAGGGAAATATAAAAAATACCGAATTACATGAGAGTGCTGCCGCATGGACATTCTATCATTCTATAGATTCTGAATTGTCGGAAGATAATATACAAGGTTATCAGGCTGCCCGCTATGCGGTGACGGGGTTGCCTCACATGCCGGTTATAAATCCAGAGAATGGGCAACCGGAATATAGCGTGGTTTCTACTACCAACTGGATGCCTTACGAATGGTCGGTAAATAATGTGGCGCTTGCAGAATCGGCGCATACGGCTTTGGCCCTTTTTCAGGCTGGAATGAATGAAGAGGCGTATAAGCTGATGAAGGGGGCTGTAATAGATGTGATGTATAAGGGAAAAAGTCCTGGAAATTTTGGTATGACTACTTCGTACGATATTGTGGGAGAGGTGTATCGTGATTTCAGCGACGGGGTTGGTATTTTTGGACGCCTTCTTGTGCAGGGATTGTTCGGTATCAATCCGGATGCCCTGAACGGTAATATATATTTTATCCCGGGATTTCCTAAAGAATGGGACAATGCATTGATAGAGACCTCGGATATTGCTTTTTCTTTTGAAAGGAAGGGGCTGAAGGACAAGTATATTGTCACACAGAAAATGTATAATACACTAAAACCTATACTGAAAATTACAGCCTTGTATGATAAGGTAAAAGAGGTAAAAGTAAATGGCAAGAAGGTGAAAGGCCGTTTTGTTTCCTATGTAGGGAAGCCAGTTTATGAGGTACCTTGTTCTGTAAATAGGGAAAGTGTAATAGAAATAGAATGGGCAGGTAAGGCCATTGCTCCAGCTGATTATAAGTTGGTAGCTGCTCGTGGAGGAATGATGAAGGTGGAACTGAACAAGGAGCAGACTCTTATTGGTATTACAGATCCGCAAGGCGTATTGTCCGGAGTGAAATCGGATAAAAAGTCTTTCTTCGGCACGGTAGCGGGTGTGAATGGTCATAGAACCATGTTTGCTGAGGTGAAACAAGGTGATGCGGTATGGAAAATGCCGATAGAAGTAGAGGTGAGGGATGCGCTTGAAGTTCTTCCTTCCGAAGAATATGCTGATAAAATAGGATTCAGATTTAGAAATAATGGTGATAAGGATATAGACTTGGCATATACAGTGAATGGCAATCAGGCCGGAAAATGTGTGGTGAAGGCACATTCTCTTTCTGATGAATTGACTGTGGGGGCTGACCGGGCTTTCATGGGAACAAACAAGATTGGTGCTGAACTTGCTGATGGAACGAAGGTGGAAGGAAAGGTGGTAAACTGGAATCTCAGAAATTCAAATAAGGTAAAATATAACAGAATTGATATTTCTTTGGCTTTTAATGAGAAAGTATCCAATATTTTCAAGAACAAGTACCTTTCTCCACGCTGGCAATATACCACTTTGCAACAGCCTATACATGGCTTCGGCGACTGGTGTGTCCCTAACAGAGACCCGAAAATCGCAGAAGTTTGTTTTGGTGGAAAACTTACAGGCGGTGTACTTGACACTTCTGTGGGTGTACCTTTCAATACCAACGAGGGAGTGGAAACGAATAATATCATGTTTACTTCTCTTTGGGATAATTTTCCGGATAGCATTGCTGTCGATGTAGAAGGTAAGGCAAGACATGCGTATTTACTTATGGCCGGTTCTACTAACCACATGCAAAGTCGGTTTGTAAACGGAGTGGTATCCGTTCTGTACAAAGATGGTACATCAGATGAGCTGGAACTGAAAAATCCGGATACGTGGGTTCCGATAGAACAGGATTTTTACTTGGATGAATATGCATATAAGGTGGATACCCCAAAACCTTACAGAGTGTTACTTAACGATGGACGCTGTTCACGTAATCTGACAAAAGATTTGGGGCTGAAGATGAAAGCTAAACGCATGATAGAGGGAGGAGCAGCTGTGTTGCTTGATTTACCGCTTGATGCAGAGAAGGAGATAGACAAATTAGTGCTTAAAACAACAGCATACGAAGTGATAATAGGACTTATGGGTATAACGTTAGTCAATTGATTGTATGGGAAGCAAATTAAAGTATATCATATTAGTTGTTCTTTCATGTTTGTGTAGCATGGGTGTCATGGGAAAAATCACTATCTTTATGATTGGTGATTCTACCATGGCAAATAAACCGGTAGATAACGATAATCCGGAAAGAGGATGGGGACAGATGTTGCAAAGTTTGTTGGACCCGGAGTTCGTTTGTGTAGAGAACCATGCAATGAATGGTAGAAGTTCCAAAAGTTTTATTGATGAGGGCAGATGGGCTGTCGTGCTTCAAAGGATAAAGCCTGGAGACTATGTCTTTATTCAGTTCGGGCATAACGATGAGAAAACAGCAGAGCGTTTACACACCGTTCCGGGAAAGTCTTTTGATGAAAATCTCAGAAGATTTGTGAATGAAACAAGGAGCAGAGGAGGAATACCGGTATTGTTCAATTCTATTGTGAGACGTAATTTCAGGAATAACCCTGATGCAGTGAAAGAAGATGATAGTTTTGGAAAGATAAAGAAGGGAGTGAAGCAGGCGAAAGAAGGAATGAGGTTAGTGGATACGCACGGAGACTATCTTAAATCGCCGGAAGTGGTAGCACATGAAACAAACGCTTTCTTTATTGATATGAACAAAATAAGCCATCAATTGGTAGAGGGTTTGGGTCCTGAGAAGTCGAAAAAACTTTTTTGCTGGATACCGAAAGGAACTTGCCGTGCTTGTCCTGAAGGTAGGGAAGATAATACGCATCTTAATGTATATGGGGCGAGATTACTTTCTAAACTGACGACTGACGTGATTGTAAAAGAAATAAAAGCTTTGTCTCCCTTTATAAGAGAAAATGATTATGTGGTAGCAAATGATGGCAGTGGTGATTTTCTTGAGTTGGATAAGGCAGTCGTTTTTATTAATAATCTGGTTGTACCAGATGAAAAACCTGTAAAAGTTCTTTTGAGAAAAGGAAGCTATCATGGGGAAGACGTAAAGTTTTCTGTCCCTGTAAATCTAGTGATGGAGAAAGAGGTGGAATTTGAATATAAATAAAAATGAAAATATTATGAAAACGTTTTTAAGTTTAAGCAGTGCAGCTGCATACCTTGTGGCTACTGTATTAAATGTATCTTGTAGCGGAGGGCCTCAAGGAATTGAAGGAATGACTGTGGAATATGCAGAGAATAATATGTGTATAGATACGCAGAGTCCTAAGTTTGGGTGGAGAATGGATAATGAGGAAGGGAAAAGAGGAGTTATGCAGTGTGCTTACCAGATTGAAGTGACCGACGAGAATGGGCATTCCGTGTGGAATACAGGAAAGGTAAATGGGGATGTGTCACAAAATGTGGAATATACAGGAGAGACACTTCAACCTGCTATGCGATATAACTGGAATGTCAGGGTTTGGGATAATCAAGGTGAAGAACGCACAGGGAAATCCTGGTTTGAAACGAGTCTGATGACCTCTGACGATAAAGATGGATGGAATGGAGCAAAATGGATTGGTGGAGGTGATGAGGATATGGTGCTCTACTCACATTATTTGCCCGTGTTTAAAATGAATTTATCTTTTCAGTTGAAAGAGGAAGGAGCCACTAAAAAGGCTGAGTTTGTGTATGGCGCAAATGATGAAAGACTGATGGATGCAAATAAGAATATCTATCATATTCAAAGTGCCATCAACCAGTCGTATGTGAAAATTGAATTCGACTTGTCTTCAGTGCTCGCGGGAAAAGAGGCTATATTGAATGTATTTCGTGTAGGGTATCATCCGGATGATAAAGTGGAGCGTCCGCTTGTTTCGTTCAATGTACCGAGAAATATCATTAATAAAGGTAATATTCATGCAGAGCATACTTTTACGCTTTATTCTGATTTAGGCTTCACAAGATTTTATTGCGGAGAAAATAAAATCGGAGAATACAATTTGAATCCGCTGGGTTTGGGCGGTGATTTTATCGCTTTCCCGGTGGTTGGCGATGTGGGGTATACACTTACTTCTGCAGAAGGATGTCAGAAAGCAAATATGGAAATCTGTAATTTCAGAAGCCCTGAAAACAAAATTACTGCAGTGGCTATGAATGCGGATAAAGTGAAAGCGGAAGGAAAAGAAATATATTTTGTCAACCCAAGCCGTAATTCCATGCCGATGCTCAGAACTGCGTTTAAGGCAGAAGGAAAAATAGAAAAGGCCAGATTGTATGTGACAGCAAGAGGTATTTATGAAATGTATATAAATGGGAAACGAGTAGGAGATGATTATTTTAATCCTGGCGTGACACAGTATAATAAGACTCATTTGTATCAGATTTTTGATGTGACGGATTTGCTGGCTTCTGGAGATAATGCCATGGGGGCACTGCTTGCAGAAGGTTGGTGGAGTGGAGCTTCTACTTATACAGGAGAACATTGGAACTTCTTTGGTGACCGTCAGTCGTTGCTGGCACAACTTGTCATTACTTATCATGACGGAAAGAAGCAGACGGTTGTCACATCTCCTGAAACATGGAAATATTATGCAGACGGACCTATTGTGTATGGCAGTTTTTTTCAGGGAGAAATATATGATGCTTCCAAAGAGAAGGATGTGGAAGGATGGAGTACGGCCATGTATGATGATGCAAAATGGAAGAATGCGACGGAAATATCCCTTGAAGGTCACGTAAGCTGTGCGGAGACCTTGAACCAGAATGTTACGTATTCGCGTCCAAGAGTAGACGATTATTCCAACTTCCATTTAGTAGCTCAATACGGTCAGACGGTAAAGGCCATTCAGAAATTGACAGCACAATCGGTAGAAGAGGTTCGTCCGGGCATCTTTGTGTACGATATGGGGCAGAACATGGTGGGAGTACCTGAAATCACGCTCAAAGGAATGAAGGCTGGACAGGAAATCAATCTGCGTTATGCCGAGGTAAAATATCCCGACTTGCCGCGTTATGCTGGAAACGAGGGAATGATTATGCTGGAAAATATCCGCGCAGCCATGGCGCAGGATAAATACATCACGAAAGGAGGAAATGAAACGATTGCCCCGAGATTTACCTATCATGGATATCGCTTCATTGAGATTACGGGCATAGACAAGGCTTTGCCGTTAGAGGATGTGAAAGGAGTGGTGTTGAGTTCGATTGACGGACTGGCATCCAAGTATGAAACATCTAATGAGAAGGTTAATCAGTTGTGGCACAATATTGTGTGGTCTACTTATGCCAACTTCTTCTCTATCCCGACCGACTGTCCGCAGCGTAACGAGCGTTTGGGATGGGCGGGTGATATATCGGTGTTCTCTCGCACGGCCACTTACCTGGCAGATGTACCGCAGTTTTTGCGTCGTTATTTGTGTGCTATGAGGGACGTACAGCGTGAGGATGGCCGTTTCCCGGATGTGGCTCCTCTAGGTGGTGGATTCGGTGGTCTGCTGTGGGGTAGTGCAGGTATTACAGTGCCGTGGGAAGTGTACCAGCAATATGGCGACAAGAACTTGCTGGCAGAGCACTATGAGGCGATGTGCCGTTATGTGGACTATGTACGGACCAGGAATATCAATCCGGAGACGGGCATACTGGAACAGGAGAAGGTTTGGGGAAACTTAGGTGACTGGCTGGGACCGGAGGATAACAAGAATGACAAAACACTGATGTGGGAAGCATATTTCCTCTACGATTTGGACATCATGAAAAAGGTAGCTCAGATTTTAGGTAAAGTGGAGGATGCAGAAAAATTTGCTAAATTATACGAGGAACGTAAAGTGTTCTTTAACCGTACATATATCGACCCGCAGACGGCGAAAACGATTTCTTCGGGGGCAAACGGTCCGGAAAAGGGAAAACTGGTGGATATTCAAACCTCGTATGTACTTCCTTTGTCTTTCGGTATTGTGAATCCAGAATGGAAAGAGCAGTTTGCGGCTAATCTGGCGCATACAGTACAGCGGGAGAATGTGGCGGATGATGGAAAGACTTATCCGGCTTATTCGCTGATGACGGGATTTATCGGTACGGCATGGATTAGCAAGGCGCTTTCGGATAATGGATATGATGAGGTAGCCTACAACTTGTTGCAACAGACTACTTATCCTTCGTGGTTGTATTCTGTGGAGCAGGGAGCTACTACCATTTGGGAACGCCTGAACTCGTATACGCATGTCGACGGATTTGGAGAGAACAACCGGATGAACTCGTTTAATCATTATTCTTTTGGAGCTGTCGGGGCATGGATGTATGCCTATTCACTAGGTATTATGCGGGATGAGCATCATCCGGGATTCAAGCATTTTGTGCTTTGTCCTAAGGTAGATCCTACAGGAAAGATGACTTTTGCCAGAGGATATTATGATTCGCTGTATGGACGTATAGAAAGTGCATGGGAAGTAAAAGACGGAGAGGTGAGGTATTCATTCACGGTTCCGGCAAATACCAGTGCGACACTTTATTTGCCTGCTGCTTCAATGGATAGCGTAACTGAAAACGGTCGCGCGTTACAAGCTGGAAAAGAGGGCATAAAAGAAGTGACGTATCAGGATGGAATGTGTAAGGCGGAATTGTTGTCGGGAACCTATCATTTTGTAGTGAAATAATTCTCGACTATACTCGGCATAAAACAAAGCAACCTCCTTCTGCTTGCTGTGAGTGATTCTTCAGCACAGAAGGAGGTTGCATTTTTATTCTCTTCCGAATTTCTTTCGGTAGGATTGCGGGGTGTATCCTGTATATTTCTTGAAAACCTTGGTAAAATAAGGTATATCATCAAAGGTCAGGTAATAGGCTATTTCTTTGATACTTAACTGGGTGGTAGCCAGTAAATCTTTGGCCTGTTGGATTTTAAGTTCCTGAATGTAGTGTGCCGGAGAGAGTCCGGTATATTCTTTGAACAGTTTGCGGAACCAGGAGTAACTCATGTGCAGGGAGTCGGCGACCTCTTCCGGACCGATACCTTTTAACAGGTTCTCGCGGATGAACACCTTGGCTTTGCTAATTTGCTCGGTGGCTTTGTTGTCGAACTCATAGTTCTGCGAATAGTACATGGTCATGCCTAAGATAAGATTGGCAATGCCGGCCAGATATTGTTGGCAGGCTGCTTTTTCTTCCATGGCCACCTGAATGGCTTGTTCATAAAGTTTGACGATGCTGTCTTGCACACCGATGTGATAAACAATCTGGTCTTTCGCAAAGAAGTTGTTTTGGAAACGGCTGTCCATGTTGATTCCTTGAAATCCGATCCAGTATTCCTGCCAGCCGGTTTTTTTATCGGGGAAATAGCTGTGCCATACATGAGGCTGGAGAATCAAGATGTCTCCTTCCTTGATTTCGATAAATGTGTCGGGAGAGGTATAGAAATAGCCTTTTCCGTGCGTGATGTATAATAGCTGGTAGCTGTCCAGCACACGGCCGCGTGAGGGAGTGAAATAAAAGGCATCCGGATGTCCGGTACGGGGTGGATACATCGGGTAGTTGGGAGGGATGGGTTCCGATCCTACGGTGTCCACGGTAATTCCCCAGTCTATATCACGCGGACTTCGTACCAGATATTTATAGTTTACACTGTTCTTTTCCATTTTTTGTCCCTTTCTTCGCAAAGATAAAAAATCCCTGATAAACTCCTGAATTTTCGTCGGCAGGAAAAATCAAAAACTTATATTTTAAAGTCATTTCTTCCGCAAGAAGGGAATTTTTTCTTTCTACTTTTGTCACAGTAGTTAACCAAATAAACTTTTAGCATGGATTCCAAATATTTTATTGCATTTGATTTAGGAGCAACTAGCGGAAGAACCATATTGGGGACGCTGACCGGTGATAAATTGACACTGGAAGAGGTTACTCGCTTCCCGAACCAGATGCTGCAACTCAACGGACATTTTTACTGGAATATTTTTTCCTTGTATGAGAATTTGAAGAAAGGCCTGGCTGCCGTGGCACAGAAAAAAGTACCTGTCACTTCTATCGGTATTGATACATGGGGAGTGGATTTTGCTTTTGTGAACGAGGAAGGGGCACTGATAGGTCTTCCGTATGCGTATCGTGACCCGCAGACTATCGGTAAAAAGGAAGAGTTCTTTGAAAAGGTGATGTCGGCAGATGAGTTGTATGGAAAGACGGGAATCCAGCACATGGATTTCAATAGTATTTTCCAGTTGTACACTTTGAAGCAACGGAAAGACTTCGGGTTGACACACGCCAGTCGTCTGCTCTTTATGCCGGATGCCCTTTCTTACTTGTTGACTGGAAAGATGGTGACAGAGTATACTATTGCATCGACTTCTCAGTTGCTGAATCCGGAAACACGCAAATTAGATGAAAAATTGCTGGAAGTCTTGGGTGTCAGCAAATCCTTGTTTGCGGATATGGTAGAACCGGGAGCTAAGGTCGGTATGCTGACCGAGGATTTGTGTGAAGAACTTCAGATAGAATCTGTTCCGGTAATTGCCGTAGCCGGACACGATACTGCTTCTGCCGTAGCGGCTGTACCGGCTGCCAACAAGAACTTTGCTTACCTGAGTTCAGGTACATGGTCATTGATGGGAATTGAAACGGATGGTCCGGTTGTGAACGAAAAGACAACTCACTATAATATTACGAACGAAGGAGGAGTAGACGGTACCATTCGCTTGCTAAAGAATATCACAGGTATGTGGATTGTAGAACAATGTCTGAAGAAATGGCATAAGGAAGGAACGGATTATACTTATCCGCAGATGGTGGAACTAGCTCAGGCTGCTCGTCCGTTTACCTGCTTCATCAATCCGGATGATCCGGGATTTACCAATCCACAGGATATGCCTAAAGCTATTTGTGAGTATTGTGCACGTACGGGACAGAATGCACCGCAGACACATGGTGAGTTTATTCGTGTCATCTTTGAGAGTCTGGCACTGAAATACCGTGAGGTACTTGATGTGTTCCGCGAACTTTCCGTTAATCCGATTGAAAAGTTACATATCATTGGAGGAGGTTCACGCAACAAACTGCTGAATCAGTTTACTTCAAATGCTATTGGCTTGCCGGTTGTGGCCGGACCGAGCGAGGCATCTTCAATTGGAAATATCATGCTTCAGGCTAAAGCTGCCGGAGTAGTAAGTACATTGCAGGAAATGCGTAACGTGATTTCCGTCAATGTGGAACCGGATTATTTCTCACCGGCGGATGCGGAAGTGTGGAATGAAGCTTATCAGAAATATATATCAATCATTAAAAAATAATTTGCCATGAAAGAACAACAGATTATCAATGCGTATGAAATAGCTAAAGAACGCTATGCCAAATTGGGTATCGATACAGATGCCGTAATGGAGACTTTACAGTCTGTTCCTATGTCTATGCACTGCTGGCAGGCAGACGATGTGACCGGATTCGAATCACAGGGTTCACTGACCGGAGGTATTCAGGCTACCGGAAATTATCCGGGAAAGGCTCGTAATATTGAAGAATTGCGTGCAGATATCCTGAAGGCTGCTTCTTACGTACCGGGAAAACATCGCTTGAACTTGCACGAAATCTATGGTGAATTCGGCGGACAGTTTGTTGACCGTGACCAGGTGGAAGTAAAACATTTTGAAGGCTGGATGCAGTGGTCAAAAGAGAATGACATGAAGCTGGATTTCAACTCTACTTCTTTCTCTCACCCGAAGTCTGGAAACTTGTCTTTGTCAAATCCTGACAAGGCTATCCGTGATTTCTGGATTGAACATACTAAGCGCTGCCGTGCCATTGCTGAAGAAATGGGTAAGCGTCAGGGCGATCCTTGTATCATGAACTTGTGGGTACACGATGGTAGCAAGGATATTACCGTAAACCGTATGAAGTACCGTGCATTGCTGAAAGATTCTTTGGACCAGATTTTTGCACAAAAGTACGATCACATGAAGGACTGCATCGAATCAAAAGTATTCGGTATTGGTCTGGAAAGCTATACAGTGGGTTCTAACGACTTCTATATTGGTTATGGTGTACAGAACCAGAAATTGATTACACTCGATACCGGTCACTTCCATCCGACAGAAAGTGTGGCTGATAAGGTTTCTTCTCTGTTGCTCTATGTACCGGAACTGATGTTGCACGTAAGCCGTCCGGTTCGTTGGGACTCAGACCATGTAACTATTATGAACGACGATACACTCGATTTGTGCAAGGAAATCGTACGTTGCAATGCGTTGAACCGTGTACACATCGGTTTGGATTACTTCGATGCATCTATCAACCGTATCGGTGCGTATGTAATCGGTATGCGTGCTACACAGAAGTGCTTGTTGCAGGCATTGCTTGAACCGCTGAACACGCTGCGTGACTATGAAGAAACTGACCGTGGCTTCCAGCGTCTGGCATTGCTCGAAGAATGCAAGTCATTGCCTTGGGGAGCTGTATGGGATATGTTCTGCTTGAAGAACAATGTACCTGTAGGCGAAGAATACATTGCTGAAGTAGAAAAATACGAAGCGGAAGTAACCTCTAAGAGAAATTAATCTTACAGCCGGACGACGGGAAAGCTTGTCTTGCCCGTTGTCCGGCTGGCTTAATTTATAGGCTATGGAAATCATTATCGGATTGTTGATTATTGCAGTGGGAGCATTCTGCCAGTCGAGCTGCTATGTACCCATCAATAAAATAAAGAACTGGAGCTGGGAATCTTACTGGATTGTACAGGGGGTATTTGCCTGGCTTGTTTTTCCTTTCTTGGGCGCGTTGCTGGCTGTTCCGGACGGACACAGCCTTTTTGAGATTTATGCGGCTCATCCAGCCGATACGCTTTGGGCGATGTTCTTCGGTGTACTCTGGGGAGTGGGTGGTCTGACATTTGGTTTGAGTATGCGCTACCTTGGAGTAGCATTAGGACAGTCTATCTCGCTGGGAACCTGTGCCGGACTGGGAACAATCTTGACGCCCATATTTACTGGTCACATGGAGGAACTGACCATGCCGGTTATTGTGGGAGTGATTGTGACTTTGCTGGGTATCGGCATCATCGGTTATGCCGGAAATATGAAGTCTGCCAGTCTGAGCGAGGAAGAAAAGAAAAAAGCTGTGAAAGATTTCAATTTTACTAAAGGAATTTTCGTAGCTTTATTGGCCGGTTTCATGAGCGCCTGTTTCAGTATCGGATTAGGATTCGGACAGAGTTTGTGTTTCCCGGAAAGTGCAGAAGTGTATAAAACTTTGCCGGCTACTCTTATGGTAACTGCCGGAGGTTTCCTTACCAACATGGTGTACTGTTTTTATCAGAATGCAAAGAACAAGACATGGGGTGACTATGGAAAGACCTCACTGTATGTGAACAACATTCTGTTCTGTGCGTTGGCCGGTGTGTTATGGTATAGCCAGTTCTTTGGCTTGAGTCTGGGAAAAGGTTTCCTGGTAGCTTCACCGGTACTGCTTACGTTCTCCTGGTGTATTCTGATGTCGCTGAACGTGACATTCTCGAATGTGTGGGGAATTATTCTGAAGGAATGGAAAGGATGTTCTGCAAAGACCATCTGGGTACTGGTACTGGGACTGATTGTCCTGATTGTATCTTCTTTCCTTCCGCAGTTATTGAAATAAAAATCAAATTTAAATACATAATATAATGAAATCAATTCTTGAAGGACGTCCGGGTTTGGCCCGTGAAATCAATAAAGTGGCCGAAGTGGCCGGATATTTGTGGCAAAAAGGATGGGCTGAACGCAATGGTGGAAATATTACTATCAATGTAACAGAGTTTGTGGACGATGAAATCCGTCAGATGCCGGCCATCAGTGAACCGAAACAGATTGGAGCAGTATTACCGCATCTGAAAGGCTGTTATTTCTTCTGCAAAGGTACACAGAAACGTATGCGCGACCTGGCTCGCTGGCCGATGGAAAACGGTTCGGTGATTCGTATCTGCGACGATTGTACCAGCTATGTCATTATTGCTGACCAGCCGGTGATGCCGACTTCGGAAGTGGCTTCTCACCTGACTGTTCACAATACGCTGATTGCGGAAGGTGCCCAGAAAAAGGCTACCGTACATACACACCCCATCGAACTGGTGGCAATGAGCCATACTCCGAAGTTCCTGGAAAAGGATGTACTGACTTATCTGTTGTGGAGTATGATTCCGGAAACAAAGGCATTCTGTCCGCGTGGATTGGGTATCGTACCTTATAAAATGCCGAGCTCAGTAGAACTGGCAGATGCTACATTGAAGGAACTGGACGATTATGATGTGGTAATGTGGGAAAAACACGGTGTGTTTGCTGTAGGTACCGATGTAATGGATGCATTCGACCAGATTGACGTGCTGACCAAGGCTGCCCAGATTTACATCAATGCCCGTTGCATGGGATTTGAGCCCGACGGTATGACGAAAGAACAAATGCAGGAACTGACGGACGTGTTCCATCTTCCGAAATAAATAATTAAATCTAACCTTTTAAAACCATGAAATTATGTACAGAATGATTTTGAACGAGACCTCTTATTTTGGTGCCGGATGTCGTGAAGCTATTGCTACAGAAGCAGGCCGCAGAGGTTTCAAGAAAGCTTTTTTTGTGACTGACAAGGACCTGATTCGTTTTCACGTAGCCGACAAGGTAGTGGAAGTGTTCGAAAAGGCAGGTATTCCTTACGAAATATACAGTGATGTAAAAGCCAATCCTACCATTGCCAATGTACAGAACGGTGTGGCAGCTTTCAAGGCTTCCGGTGCCGACTTTATCGTAGCATTGGGTGGAGGTTCTTCTATTGATACAGCGAAAGGTATCGGTATCGTAGTAAACAATCCTGAATTTGCCGATGTGCGTTCATTGGAAGGGGTAGCAGATACGCATCATAAAGCAGTGCCGACTTTTGCTCTGCCTACTACTGCCGGAACTGCGGCTGAGGTAACCATCAACTATGTGATTATTGATGAGGCTGCTACCAAGAAAATGGTATGTGTAGACCCGAACGATATTCCGTCGGTAGCTATCGTAGACCCTGAACTGATGTATTCTATGCCGAAGGGCCTGACTGCGGCTACAGGTATGGATGCCCTGACACATGCCATTGAAAGCTACATTACTCCGGGAGCCTGGGTGATGTCGGATATGTTTGAGCTGAAGGCCATTGAAATGATTGCCAAGAACCTGAAGGCTGCCGTAGACAATGGCAGTGATCCGGTAGCTCGTGAAGCCATGTCGCAGGCACAGTATATTGCCGGAATGGGATTCAGCAACGTAGGTCTGGGAATCGTTCACTCTATGGCTCATCCTCTCGGTGCACACTATGACACTCCGCACGGCGTAGCCAATGCATTGTTGTTGCCTTACGTCATGGAATACAATGCAGAATCTCCTGCCGCACCGAAATACCTGGATATTGCCAAGGCAATGGGAGTAGATACTACCGGCATGAGTGAAGCAGAAGGTGTAAAAGCTGCGGTAGAAGCTGTTCGCCAGCTTTCTTTGAGCATCGGTATTCCGCAGAAGTTGCATGAAATCGGTGTGAAGGAAGAAGATTTGCATCAGTTGGCTATCGATGCATTCAATGATGTTTGCACTGGAGGTAACCCGCGTCCGACTTCAGTAGAAGATATTGAAGCGCTCTACCATAAGGCTTTCTAAGCATTCTTATTATTTTATATACAAAAAACGTCCGCAGTTTCCGGTGAGTTTTCCGGAACTGCGGACGTTATTTTTTTAAGGTTCCTAAGTAAAAAACGGCCGTTTCAGCTATTAATAATAAGATGTCTTTGTGCTTACTCTAAAACGCCTTTACGTTTGGATTGAAACGCAAGTGCGTTTTAGATGAAATGTACTTGCGTTTGGTTTCAAACGTCCTTGCGTTTTGGAGTAAACGTAAGTGCGTTTTTGGGCAGGTATTTTCTCCTTAATTTTCCTTGCTCTTTCGCTGTACGATGCGGGCACCGGCAGGTACACTTTCCGTCACCCAGATGTTACCTCCAATGGTAGCTCCTTCACCGATGGTGATGCGCCCCAGAATGGTGGCATTGGAGTAGACAATTACATTGTCTTCCAGTATCGGATGGCGTGGAATACCCTTGATGGGGTTTCCCTGTTCGTCGCAAGGGAAACTCTTGGCACCCAATGTAACACCCTGGTACAGTTTCACGTGATTGCCGATGATGCAGGTCGCACCGATTACGACACCCGTACCGTGGTCAATGGTAAAATGATGTCCGATTTGCGCACCCGGATGGATGTCGATTCCGGTTTCGGAGTGAGCCATTTCCGTGATGATACGCGGAATAAGAGGCACGTTGAGCCGGTGAAGCTCGTGGGCAATCCGGTAGTTGGTCACTGCACGGATGACGGGGTAACAGCAGATGATTTCTCCAAAGCAGGTGGCAGCCGGGTCACCATAATATGCAGCTTCTACATCGGTAGCCAAAATCCGTCGGATTTCCGGCAGACGGCTGATAAATTCTGCTGCTAATTGGGTAGCTGTAGCACGACAAGGCGACTGACAGTCACATTGACCTGAATTTTCCACCCCGAAACACAATCCGGCCTGTATCTGTTCGATGAGCAGAGAGAACAGTTCTTCAATATTGACACCAATGTGGTAATTGATGGTCTGGCTGTTGATGGTAGAGTTGCCAAAGTAGCCGGGGAATAAGATGGCACGTGACAGTTCTACGATACGCTCCAGTGATTTTCCGGAAGGAAGCGGTTCACCTTCTCTGTGCTGATGGAACAGCCCACGGTAAGATTGGTTGTCGGAAAGTTCGTCAACAGCCTTTGTCAGTATATGTGTGTAATCAATTGGGCTCATGAGCATTTCTTTTTGATAATTGGCAAAAGTAACTATATTTTGTGATGAATCCAATAAAATCTTATTTTTGTAGAAAAATCAGAATGGTATGGTAGTAAACAAGAAAAATCCGTTTGCTTTCAAGGCAAAACAGAGCAATAAGAAAAAGACAAGTGGAAAACGGGTGGGAAAGTCCCGTCCGGAGAAAGCGAATAACCAGTTGAACCGCAGGGTAAAATAATAAAAATCCCCGCTTCCTTTTAGAACGTTTTTGTTTTCTAAAAAGGAGCGGGGAAATTATTTATTTAAACGCGGTTCGTCAAGCTTCAGCCAATACGAAATCCAGCTGTTTCTTAGCCAGGTTAGCACGGGCTACCTTAATCTTAATCGGGTCGCCGAGACTGAATTTCTGGTGGTGACGACGTCCGATGAGGCAGTAGTTCTTTTCGTCGAACTCGTAGAAGTCGTTGCCTAGGTCGCGCATGGCAATCATGCCCTCGCACTTGTTTTCGTTGATTTCCACGTAGAGTCCCCATTCTGTGACACTGGAAATCACACCGTCGTACACTTCTCCGATACGTTCACCCATAAATTCTACCTGCTTGTATTTCACGGATGCACGTTCTGCACTGGCTGCAGTCTGCTCCATTGCCGAACTGTGTTCGCAGAGAGTTTCATACTTGTCGGCTTGTGCGCTTCGTCCTCCTGCCAGGTAACGGGTAAGCAGTCGGTGTACCATCAAGTCCGGATAACGGCGGATAGGAGAGGTGAAGTGCGTGTAGTAATCGAACGCCAGTCCGTAGTGTCCGATGTTATAAATCGAATAGCGTGCTTTCTGCATGGCGCGTAAAGACACTGTTTCTATCAGGTTCTGTTCTTTCTTTCCTTCAATTTCACCTAACAAGTGATTGATGGACTTGGATACTTCTGCTTTGCTACCTCCTGTGCGGATTTTGTAACCGAAGCGGGCGATAAACTGATTCAGGTTATCCAGCTTGTCGGGGTCGGGCAGGTCGTGGATACGATAAGGAAGTACCTTCGGCTTTTTGTTCTTAGGAACTTTTCCTACGTATTCTGCCACTGTCTTGTTGGCTAACAGCATGAATTCTTCAATCAGCTTGTTGGCTTCTTTAGACACCTTGAAGTATACGCTGAGCGGTTTACCCGTTCCGTCAATTTCAAATTTTACTTCGCAGCGGTCAAAGTTGATAGAGCCGGCAGCCATTCGTTTCTCTCGCAGAATCTGTGCCAGGCTGTTCAGTTGAAGTACCTCTTCCTTGTAGTCACCTTCCCCTGTTTCAATGATTTGCTGTGCTTCTTCATACGTGAACCGACGGTTGGATTTGATTACCGTATGACGGATGCGGTAGTTCTTCACTTCTGCCTTTTCATTCATTTCGAAGATGACAGAGTAAGCCAGTTTTTCTTCATCAGGACGCAGGGAGCAGATAAAGTTGCACAGACGTTCCGGCAGCATCGGGATGGTGCGGTCTACCAGATAGACAGAAGTCGCACGTTTGGCCGCTTCCTTGTCGATGATGCTTCCCTCTTTTACATAGTGTGATACGTCCGCAATATGCACACCTACTTCCCATAAGCCGGGTTTCAGGGTGCGGATGGACAACGCATCGTCAAAGTCTTTGGCATCTTTCGGGTCGATGGTGAATGTCACGACATCGCGGAAATCTTCGCGTTCGGCATAATCTTCCGGCGTGATATCGGCCGACAGTTTCTCTGCTGCAGCTTCTACTGCCTGCGGATATACGTACGGCAAGCCGTACTCAGCCAGAATAGCGTGCATTTCAGTAGTGTTGTCACCCGCTTTTCCGAGGATGTCGATCACTTCGCCAAACGGATTCTTTGCTTCTTCCGGCCATTCGGTAATGCGAACAATAGCCTTATCGCCGTTCTTCCCGCCTTTCAGCTTGTCTTTCGGGATAAAGATGTCGTTAGCCAAGGTACTGGTTTCCGTAAGCAGGAACGCATAGTTCTTGCTGACCTTCAATACACCGACAAAGGTTTCGTTGGCGTGTTCCAGAATCTCGATTACCTGTGCTTCTAGCTGATGCTTTTTACGTTTGGCACACAAGGCAACTTTCACCTTGTCATTGTTCATTGCATGGGCAGAGTTGCGTTCCGCAATGAAAATGGGTTCTCCTCCCTCTTCAGGAATAAACGAGTTCTTTCCATTGCTTTTACGTACGAAGGTTCCGGTCAGAATCTGTCCTTTGTCATTGATTTTATAGCGCCCTTTTTCGATTTCAATCAGGAAGTTGTCTTCCAACATTTCTTCCACTACATCGATGCAGAGCATTTTTCCCGGATGGGTTGTAAGTTTTAGAGCTTGGAACAACTGCTTGAGGCTGAATGCTTCATTCGGCTTTGTACGGAAATAGTTGAGCAGTATCTCTACGAGCTCTTTTTTCTTCAGGTGCTTTCCGCCTTTCTTTTCTTTTTTCTTTTTAGCCATGTTGTTTTGTTTTAAATCAACAGCTCTCTGCTGTTGGTAAGATTATCTTTATACAAAGAAAGTGATTTCCGGGGAATAAACGTGGTTTTTTCTGTTAAGATGCTGAAAAACTATTATCTTTGCCACATTCTTTTTACAAAAGTAAGATATGAATGAGATTGGAACATCCGTTCGCGAACGTGAGATTTACAAGGTAACCCTGGTGGGTAGTCTGGTCAATATT
>OLIX01000172.1_pt1 | contig 72449 bp, 112 predicted proteins | sample 1601331 | NCBI WGS metagenome assembly OLIX01 (sample SAMEA2452120, study PRJEB22498) | human gut metagenome | biome: human feces; feature: human gut; material: feces | place: Australia | collected 2012 | reverse complement strand
TTTATTGATAACCTATGGAGAGCAATAATCACTCATAATTTTATGGTTTTCAAATCCGTATTTGCGAAGTAATAATACGCTTAAAGGTACGCTTAAAAATATTATAACTACGATTGTTGTGGCAATTGGATCAATAATTTCCACATGTTCAATTATAGCGATTATTCTTACTCCGTTTTTAAATATAATTATTGATGAACAAGAATTGGAAGACCTCACTGAGACTACAATCGAGGAAAATTATAAAGATTGTGCTTTTATTGAATATAATCAGTTTTATTATGAGGGAAAATTGTATCAGTACAGGTGGGATAAAAGCAAAAGCAAAGTCATTATCACTTGTAAAGATGATAGTGCAAAGGAAGTTGACTGTTTTAAGTTAGATAATTAATTCACGGAATGGTAAGTGCAATAAGTAGGAGTGAAAAGAGTCAGAAATGGCTCTTTTTTCTTGTAGAAAAACCGAAAAGAATAAAAATATCGTACATATTATAAATGAGAGGAGGTGATAACGTTTTGGATGTTGCAGAATACATAACCGCAATGATGTTTACTACATTTAATGGGCTGATATTTAATATGGTAGAAATTTTTACTATATTGCATTGTGTCAAAGAAAGGGCAATAAAACAGACTTCCAGAAAATATACGATTGTAATTGCAGCTATAGTACTAATTAATATTTGCATAATTGTTAATATATATGCTTTTGTCAATTTATTTCCATTGCCTATAGAAAAAGATATTTGCGTAAAACAATTGATATTTTTCAATATTATAGTGTTGTTAATCACTGAGAATGTAAGTAGCTTTATTTGCAAAAAGTAAAAGGGTAAACAGAAAGAAAGGTAATAGCATAGCCTGTAGTGCGTGCCGCTCATGACTTTAGTCATGAGTATCCACTCTTGGCTTACTAAAGGTATTATTATGAAAACATCAAAAAATAATAAAAAAATCAAAATAAATGATAGTTACGAAGAGTATCTTAACAATCTTTTAGATTTAGTAAAAGACAAAGGTATTCTTGTAGAAATTATGAAGCCGGAAGACAATTTTCTACTAAAAACAAAAACGCATAACGAATACAAAGAATGTTTAGGAGCTGTCCCGGTAAAAGATAAATCAGACAATATCACAAATGTGTATGTAGTATACGAAGATTATGACGGTTCCATTAAATACTATGATTTTCCGCAGTGCGATGTAGAAGAAAACAGCAATTCAAATAAGGGAAAAATAGAAGATATATTGTTTAATTTTATTGGAATGTCCTGTTTGGCATTAATATGTAGCTTATTAAGTATCTTAGCTCTTGCATTTGTTGGAGATCCAGTAAATTTGCAGTCATTCGTTTTGGCATTTATTTTGGAATTTTTGCTTTCGGCAGTTCTGTTTACAGAATAAGTGTATTTATTTCTTAAAGGCAGGAGACAACTATAATGATTGATTTTTTATGTACATATGTAAAGACTTTTAAAAGAGATGAAAAAACTGGATATACACAATTTGCGGTTAAAACGGACGCAGCTGACTTACCACGAACTGACTATGGTACAGTATATTGTAGTGGAATTATTCCTCCATATCCTGTAAATATGCCATTGCTTATTAGTGGAGAAGTCCATGGAAAATCAGTACAAGTAAAAAACTGTGTAGAACAGTCTGGAAGTGTGGCTGCCACAATAGCATTTTTATCCGGAAGCGAATTTAAAGGAATAGGCCCAGCTACAGCAAAAGCAATTGTTGATGCAACCGGCGAAAATATCTTTGAATTTTGTAAGCAGGAGAATGCTTTTGATGTCCTGTCTCAGATAAAAGGGATGCAGGAAAAAGAGGCAAAAAGATTAATAAGAAAAGTCAATAAGTTATCAGCATTACGAACACTTATTGAATATATCACTTCCATTGGAGGCAGTTATCGTAATGCCGTAGAGATATACAAAAAATATGGAGAAGATTCCATGAATAAGATACAGAATAATCCATATCTGCTTCGATACGCAAAGGTTCCATATTACACATGTGAAGCTATTGCCAAAGGTAATAACATGGATGCCCCAGATGAACGAAGAATTAGAGGATTGTTGGAAGAATGTATAAGTAAGAATGAAAAGTCTGGCAATACAAGAATCACGTTCCATGAGCTGTGTTTGCTTGCAGGAAAAATAGAAAAACAGGCAAATATGGGATATACAACAGCTCCACTTTTCTTAGCAGCTGGTCTTATGGATGAAAAATATGTGATTGTCAGTGAAGAAAAAGATATATACATCTATTCTAAGAATACTTATGGAATGGAAAAACGTGGTGCTGAAGACATAATCAGATTGCTCCGCGCAAAGGTAGATTTGCCAGTTAATAAGAAAATTATAGAAGATATTGAAGCACATATCGGCATTAAATATGCAAAAGAACAGATAGATGCGTTTTCATTACTTACCGATACCGGTGTAAAAATCTTAGTAGGTGGTCCTGGTACTGGCAAGACAACTACACTGAATGGGTTGATACAATATTATGAAACGATTAATCCGGAAGGGAAAATAGCGTTATGTGCTCCAACAGGAAGTGCTGCAAAACGTATGAGAGAAGCAACAAAGAGAGAGAGTAAGACCATCTGCAAGTTATTGGATATTCGTCCATTTGGGGATTACATAAAGTGCAAAGACGAATTTGACCAATTAGACTATGATTTTATTATTGTGGATGAATCATCTATGACAGACTTGGAAACATTCTTTATGCTTTTACGTGCCGTGAAGTCAGGCAGCCTTATTTTATTTGTCGGGGACCCGGAGCAGTTGGAATCCGTAAAATCCGGCAACATCTTAGCGGACCTTATTAATTCTGGCATAATTCCAACTGTAACATTAGGGCATTGCTTCAGACAGGAAGGTAATACTGTATTGAGCGATAACATCCAAAAGATGAGAAATGGTGAAGTTAAATTGACTACGGACGAATCATTTTGTTTAAAAAGACTGCGGGGAGAAACCGATGTGGAAGATTTGTTGTACACCGCAATGGAACGCTTTTATAACACAAAAGAGCTTGGGAAAACAAGAGTTTTTTCACCGCTTAGAAATAAAAAGTATGAATTAGGATGTACAATTCTAAATAAGAAATTGCAAAAGAAATACAATAAAAGAAAAGCGGAAGATGGAATCTTTTACGGCGGGGTATTGTTTTTACCGGATGACCCAATTGTTCTTAATAAAAATAATTACAATAAAGGATATTGCAATGGAGATACCGGAGTAATATGTGGAATTACCTGCGTAGAGGGTGATTACGAGATATTGGTGAATGTCAACGGAGAAGAAATTCTTCTTGAAGATTCCGAACTTGAAGATATGGAACTTGCTTATATTACAACAGTTCACAAGGCACAAGGAATGGAATGTGATACTGCAATATTAGTACTTCCAAGGGCTGTTCCGGTAATGCTTACACGCAACATCTTATATGTGGCAATTACCAGAGCAAAGAAAAGAGTAATTATCTTAAGTGAACAGGATGCAGTGGATATTGCATTAAAAAATATTCATCACAGAACTAGGGAAACAGGCCTTACATTCAAAATTAAAAAATGTATGGCAGAAGCTGCATAGGAAAATCGTGAACTACTCGGTTACTTGTTGCCGAGTAGTTCGCTCACTGGAGAGATAATTGAAAAAATCATCACATATAGAACCTAAAATGGTTCTATTTTTTTGTAGAAAAGCCAGAAGAATTAAAAATATCGTACATATTATAAGTATGATGAATGCAAAGTGATTTGGATATGCTTTGCAAATCAAATTATTCTGGGAGGAAAAGAAATGTATATTACCAAAGGAAATAAAAAAGTTAAAGGTAAAGTATTCACTGGTGGTTATCGTCTTTTAAAAATGTTCTTTAAAACACTTGAAAGTAATACTGTTTCATTTGACTTACCAAACAATTACAAGAAAATGCACCATCGCCCCATGAAGAGAAAATACAAAAAACGAAAGAAAAGAATAGAGATAGGGGAGATATTTGTATGATTATTGGGCACATTTTATTTTTGGCGGGAATTATCTTTTCAATAATAACAATAATAAAAAGTATAAACAGTTCCGACAAGCCTGAAACATACTTCTTCATTGCATGTATATGCTTTTTATGTTCTATGTTTTTACTTGCCATGAGCTTTTGTCAAGAAACAGAAGAAATAGAAACCGAAGTACGTTCTATTATCACGGAAAATTACGAAGAATGTACGTTTGCAGATGATAATACATTTTATTGGCATGGCAAATTATACGAGTATGAGTTGAATGAAGATGAAACTCAAGTTACCGTAAAACGCCGAGAAAGTAAAACTTATGATTTAAAAAAATAAGAGTAAAAAAGAAAGGTGGATATAGAAATGAGTATGTATATGATTGATGGAATTATTTTATTTTTAGTAGGAATTGTCTTTTTAACAATAACGGTAATAAAGCCTTTTGATAAGCCGAAAAATTCCTATATAACAATATTGTCATGTGCATTTATTGTATGTTCTTTTGTTTTATTTGTCGAGGACTTTTTACAAAAAGACGAAGAAGTAGAAAATAAGGCACATTCGGTTATTGAAGAAAACTATGAAGATTGTACATTTGCCGATGATCACACATTTTATTGGCATGACAAAGTGTACGAGTACAAATTAAACGAAAATGGAAATCAAGTCAATATTATATACCAGGAAGATGGAACTAAAAAAGTAGTTACATACGAATTGGAAAAATCAAAATAATGGGAGGAGTATATATGGAATTTTTTGTTAACAATGGTGCAATTATAGCAATTTTATTGGCGGTGCTAGGAATGCTATTTTTAATAGCACCATTTATATATCTTAGTTATTCTGATAAAGATGTTAAAAATATCTTTCCGTTATTAGCTTTGTCTGCTTTATGCTGGATATTGTTTGTTGTAACAATCATAGCAGAACAAACAATAGAAGAAAAGAGGAAAGAAACTGAAACACGTTTGGTGCTTGAGGAAAACTACAAAGACTATGTGCCCATGGAAGATAATACCTTTTATTGGAATGACAAGGTATACGAATATGAGATGAGCAAAAATAAAACTGAGCTTATTGTAAAGTGTCGAGAAAACGGGACAGAAAATGCAACTGCATATGATTTAGAAGAAATGAAATAAGGACAAGAAAGGTGGAGATTTGTTATGTATTTTAATGGGTACGAAGTTGCAGCAATGGTATGTGCATTTTTAGCACTAGCATTTTTAGTGATGGGAATGCTTACAGATACAGATTATTTTGAAGTTGGAGGAATGGCGACTATTATATTTCTTATCTTAGCTATAACTTTATGCGTAGCCGGTGATGTACAAACAAAAAATGAGATACGTTCGGTTATTGAAGAAAATTATGAAGATTGTGTGTTTGCGGACGACAGCACATTTTTTTGGAACGATAAAGTGTACGAATATAAATTAAATAAATATGAAAGTAAAGTCAATGTTATGTATCAAGAAGGTGGAACCAAAAAGGTAGTTACATACGATTTAAGGAAATAATGACAAGAAAGGTGGAGATTTGTTATGTATTTTAATGGGTACGGAGTTGCAGCAATAGTATGCTTTGTTTTAGCATTGGCATTCGCGGTAACAGGAGTGGTCAAGCGTTCTTATGTTGCAGTTGGAGCATTTGCTATATGTTTTGTTTTAACCATTATTTTACCAGCATTCGACATTTATCAAAGAATAGAAGAAACAGAAAATAAAACACATTCGGTTATTGAAGAAAATTTTAAAGACTGTGTATTTGCAGATGATAATACCTTTTATTGGAATAATAGTATGTATAAATACAAATTGAGCGAAGACGAAAATCAAGTCATTATTATATGCCAGGAAGATGGAACCAAAAATGTAGTTACATACGAATTGGAAAAATCAAAATAAGAGAGGATGAATACATATGGAATTTTTTGTTAATAATTACGAAGTTTTAAGATATTTATTGTTTGTGTTAGAAATATTATTTTTGGGAATATCATTAATCAGATTTCTTGATTTTGAAGGAGAACAAAAAGGATGTATTTTATTTGGCATTTTGACCGCTTTATGTGGAATATCAATTTGCCTAACACGAATAATAAAAGAAAACGAAGAAAAAGTTGAAACATGTTTGGTGCTTGAAGAAAACTACAAAGACTATGTACCCATGGAAGATAATAAATTTTATTGGAATGACAAGGTATACGAATATGAGATGAGCAAAAATAAAACTGAGCTTATTGTAAAGTGTCGAGAAAACGGGACAGAAAATGCAACTGCATATGATTTAGAAGAAATGAAATAAGGACAAGAAAGGTGGAGATTTGTTATGTATTTTAATGGGTACGAAGTTGCAGCAATGGTATGTGCGTCTTTAACACTTGCATTTATTGTGGTGGGAGTATTTACAGATTATTTTGAAGTTGGAAGAATAGCGACTAGAATAGCGACTATTATATGTCTTATCTTAACTATGATTTTGTGCATAGCCGGCACTGTACAAACAGAAAATGAGACATGTTCGGTTATTGAAGAGAACTACAAAGATTGTGTGTTTGCAGAGAACAATAAGTTTTTTTGCAACGATAAAATATATGAGTATGAGTTAAGTAAAGATAGAAATAAAGTCAATGTTATGTCCCAGGAAGATAAAAACCAAAAAGTAGTTACATACAAATTGGAAAATAATTATATACGAATTGGGAAAGCTCCGGCAGGAGACAACAATATGTATATAAAAATACTGACTTTATTGCTAGTATTCTTTTGCACAATATTTTTAATAAAATTTGTGAGAAATTCTAAAGATGTCGTATTATGGGGCTTTTTGGGTTGCTTATGTTGCATGTTGTCTATTTTTTTTGAACGATAAAAATAATAGGAGATGTCAAAAATGGAAAAGATATTTACATTATACATAATGATGGGAATATTATTATTTCTTGCAAACTGCATATTTACGGGCATAATAGTATTGAATATAAAAACAGGAAATATGGATTTTGAATCCATAATTATTTGTATTGCTGTGGTTATAGGAGCGTTCTTCGTATCCGGTATGGTTATTTATTGTGGCTATACGCAGGAATTGAAATTTTTGCGATTAGGAATTGGGGGGACGGTTTTTGTAATATCTGCTACCGCGCTTATACACAATAATTAACCTTTGAAAAAGAGCTAGAAAATAGCTCTTTTTTCTTGTAGAAAGCCCGGCAAATTTTAATATATCGTACATATTATAAACAGATAATATTTTAGCAAATACGGAAGGAGTTTTAGATTATGTTGATTTTGTTTATATGCGCAATCCTTTTTCTTTCGTTAGCACTGTGTATTGATTTTGAAAACACAATTACTGATGAACAAGAATTGGAAAACCTTACAGAGACTATAATTGAGAAAAATTATAAAGATTGTGCTTTTATCGAAGATAATCAATTTTATTCTAAGGGAAAGTTATATCAGTACAGGTGGGATAAAAGCAAAAGTAAAGTCATTATTACTCGTAAAGGTGATAACAAAAAAGAAGTAAACTGCTTCAAATTGGAAGATTAGATTATAAGAGGAAATTAAAATGGTACTATCAGAACTTAAAATCCCTAAGCGGGCATTAAACATATTAAGTAAAAAGAAAATTATAACAACAGATGATTTCGTTAGAATTCAGCCAAGAAAATACCATGACTATCGGAATCCGAATACAGTATCTTCTTATGAAAACGAAGCAGATGCAGCTATTTGTGGTACTGTTTCGTCTGTAAAAAAGAAAGATGGTAATACTCGAAAATACATTAATATCTGTGTGACGGATAATGATGGTGTGCTGATAAAAGTAATGATATTTGGACGATTGAAGGAACTTGCGTTCTTTGAAAAGTTCGATGGTAAGCAGGTTGTTGTGTGCGGTAAGCTGCAAAAGCATCCGGTTTATGGAAATTCCATGTTAAATCCATTGGTTTTGAAAGAGGCTAAGTTTTTTGTTCCAGGAATTATGCCTGTGTATCGTAAATATTCGGGAATATCAGAAGATACATACCAAAGTATTTTGGAAGAATCTATAAAGCATTCAGAAGAATTAATAGAAAAGGATATTATCGATAAAACCGGACTTATCAGTTTTCCGAATGCGCTTCAGTGCATTCATCATCCTAAAGTGCCTGGAGATATTATTGCAGGAAAAAAGCGGCTGCTATTTGATGACCTTTTTTATTTTACCTTAATGCTGAGAATGCAGAATAAAAAACATGCAATAGATGGTATTAAGATGGTAAAAGACTCCGGATTCGTCACGACGTTGCCATATCCACTCACAGCAGATCAGGATGCAGTATTAAAAGTAATGATTTCTAATGCAAAAGCCGGTATTAGAAATGATGTATTGCTGCAGGGGGATGTAGGATGTGGAAAAACTGTCGTTGCATTCACAATGATGATGCATGCATATGCAAATGGGTATCAGTCTGTATTAATGGCTCCAAGAAGTGTCTTGGCAAAGCAGCACTACAACGAATTGTCAGTATTTGCAGAACAACAGGGCGCAAAGGCTATTTTCTTAAGCTCTGATATGAAAGCTAGGGAAAAGCAGGAAGCATACGCAAAAATAAAAGCAGGAGAATACGATTTCATTGTTGGAACACACAGCTGCCTTGGCAATGATTTGGAATATGCAAATTTAGGTCTAATCATTACTGATGAAGAGCATTTATTTGGTGTGCAGCAGAAGAGTGCCCTGGTAGAGAAAGCAAATGCTGGCGTACACGAAATTACAATGTCCGCCACGCCAATTCCACGTTCCATGGCATCGGTATTGTATGGAGACAACAAAGAAATCCTTTTTATTAAAACTATGCCTTCCGGAAGAAAACCAATTCAGACATATATTCAGACACAAAGGGAACAGACTTTTGCTTTTATGGAACAAGAAATTGAAAAAGGGCATCAGTGTTATGTTGTTTGTCCGGCAATTGAAGATAAGGAAGATTCTGATACGTATAGCGTAGAAGAAGCAGTCCATGAATATAGAAAGGGTTTTGCAGGGAAAAACATTTCTATAGGATTCGTAAATGGAAGTATGAAAAAAGAGGACACTGATAAGGTTATGAAGTCTTTTAAAGATGGAGAATTAAATATTCTTATTTCTACTACTGTAATTGAGGTGGGGGTAAATGTTCCAAACGCTACCGTAATTGTAATTGAACAAGCAAATCGTTTTGGACTTGCCAGCCTGCATCAGCTGCGTGGCCGGGTAGGACGAGGCTCCATACAATCCTACTGCATCTTAATATCTGACCAGAGAGATAACACCAGATTAAAAGCTATGAAAGAAACAACAGATGGTTTTAAAATCGCAGAGGCAGATTTACAGGAAAGAGGGACCGGCAATCTGATTGGAATAGAGCAGTCCGGGGCAAATAAGTATGTGAGTGAGATGCTTAGGTATCCAAAAATGTACGAGAGTGTTAAAAAACTTGCAGAATATAGTGAGCAAATCCATGCAGGATATAGATATTTGGAAGAAAGAAATATATAAAACGAGAAAGGATGATTATTATGAATTTTTTTACAGCAGATTTGCACTTAGGGTCAAATGAAATTTTGACAAGAGAAAACCGCCCATTTAAGGATATGAATGATTTTAAAAATTATTTCATATCTATCTGGAATAAGCAGGTAAAAGAGGGCGATGTGTTATGGGTAGTTGGTGATTTTGTTAATTACAATAATAATTACAAATTATCAAAAAAAGAGGTCGAAAACGTTTTAGCTATTGTTAAGTGTATTAATTGCAGTGTAATTCTGCTTATAGGTAACGGGGAAGAGAGAATTCTAAGGGATTTGTACAACGACGACTTTGAACAGTTTCGTCTGGCTTGCAAAGAGGTCGGTTTTTACGATGTGAAACGTGATGCCGTTATCGAGATGCAGGGAAGACAATTCTATTGCAATCATTATCCGAGAAATCATCGCAAAAATATGGTAAACTTGTTTGCACATACACACAGAGTAACTGGTTTATGGAAGCCATACGGATTAAATGTAGGGTGCGATCTGAACCATTTCCGACTATTTTCTGAAACGGAAATTTTTCGATTATTGGAAATGAAAGAAAAATGGTGGGATAAAGATATAGACAACATGTGTATGGAATAATGAGATAAGGAGGAAAAAATGAAAGAATTAAAATTTAAAAACACAAGCTTCTTAAGCAATTATTACAATTGCCCAATAGTTATAAATGGTTATAAATTTCCAAGTAGCGAAAACGCGTATCATTCTTTTAAAATAACCGATGATACAGTGTTATCAAGAACGCCTATTTGCGAAATTTTGACAAAGGTAACACCAGACGAAGCAAAACACTTTATGAAGCCATTGAGTGCTTATTACAGAAAAGACTGGGAAAATTATAAGATTAAAGCGATGAACATTGTTGTTTATGAAAAATTTAAACAAAATGAAAATTTACAAAAAAAATTACTACAAACTGGTGACGCTATTTTAATAGAAGATACGACCGGCTGGCACGATAATTTTTGGGGAAATTGTGATTGCCCACAATGTCAAAGCATTTCAGGGAAGAATCATTTAGGTAAAATATTGATGTCTGTAAGAGAATATTTTATGCAAAACAAAAATAAGGATATTAAAAAATGGTAGAATGTTGTGCAAACTGCAAATATTGTCTTGCTTTTCCAAAAAACAATAAATACGGAGATGTGGATTATTTATGTGTTGTTAATGACTATTTTTGTCTTGAAATCCACAAGGACAGAAAAAAAGTGAAAAACTATTCTCCAGGCGGAAGAGAACTGGAATGCAGATACGAACCAAAACAAAAAAAGAGCTAGAAATGGCTCTTTTTATTTTTCTCAAAATAAAACATATTATTAGTAAATATTGAATAAAAGGAGAATAAATACATGAAGACAAAAACAACAAAGAAATTTTTACGAGAATGTTACCATATTATCAACATTGGTAATGGCGAACTTCAGACACTGCTCACATTCAAAGATGCACAGTATTATTGCCAGAGAGCAGAAGGTTGGGCTTGTGATGCTTACATTATCGTGGACTATGCATTAATTGACGGTTATGATTGCATCGGAAAAGTTGTTTCATTCGAATTAAGGCAGAAATACGAATCAAAAGCAAAGGAAATCATGTCGAAATTTCATAACGGCTCCAAATATTGGACGGAAAAGAGAGTTACCAATACGTTTGATATGATGATAAGAGATTTTATAAAAGAAGCTTGCTAAGAAATTCAATTTAGAAAACGTTATCAGTATTTTGGAGGAATTTTTATGAGAACAACAAAAAAGGAACGCAAAGAAAATGCAAAAAATTTTTATAATACATTTATGAACAGCAATTGTAACCAGGCAGCTATTGTAGTAGAAAGAACGAATAGCAGCAATCCGAATATTTGTAGATGTAGATTTCTTGCAGTACGTTCAACACTTGCATTTATGGAAGCACCTTTAATAATTGCAGAATCAGTGTTAGGAATTAGCGGATGTTTTATGGAATTTTTAGAATCCATTGGCCTAGATATAGGAACACAGAAGTCTTATTTTGATGATGGATTCAATGACTGGCTGTATAAGATGTGTAAATTCAGAATTACATATAAGGACGGACTTGTATTTATGTTTGAAAAAGATAGTAAAGAAGTATAGTAATCAATTGTTTTAAGGAAGAATTGTAATGAAAGAGTGCTGTGGAACTTGCAAATATAATAAAAGAGACTTTTCAAAGCCACAAAATCAGGGATATTCAGAATTTTGTTGTGGAAATGAGGAATCCGATTCATACAGTGTTCCAACAATGTATGATGATGTTTGCGAAGACTGGGAAGAAAAGGAATAATTTAAAGGAGATTTTGATATGCAAGAAGAAAAACAGAGTGTAGCAAAAGTATACGCATACGAGAACAGTAATGGAGATAAGGGTGTTATTATTGCAAACTCACTTGATGATGCAAAAGAACTTTTTGCAAAGGAATACCCGAAGAGGAAAATCGTGGATGCCAGTAGAGAGCAGTTAGATCAGGATGAAGCCTATTGGAATAATGGAGCATATGTGTTTGAAATGGGAGAAGTAAGCAGTAACAAGTTGTATTGCTGCTTCCCATGTTAAGAAAGTGAGGTCACATATTCATGAGTAATTTTAAATACAGATGTGATATAAATAAGAAAAAAATTTTAAAAGCAATTAAAAACCATGAAAGTTACGATGCATGGGGTGATGTAGAATATGGAAACGACAAACAGGCTGTTGACTATAATATCTGCATCGATAATTCTACAGAAGAAACGGAATATTGCAGTGCTTTCTACAGACTGTCAAAAAATGAAGATGGCTGTTGGCAACATGATGGGTGCCAGGAATGGTATTCTTATGAAATCGACTTTTCTGATGATAAGTGGAAAGAAAAATTAAAAGAAGCTGCTATAAAAGCATATAAAGCATTGTGGAAAAAATAATATTCGTAAATAAAAAGGGTCAGAAATGGCTCTTTTTGTTTTGCTTGGAATCGTACATATTTTAATTGAATATTGATGATGGGAGGGTAGAAATAAATAAGAGGAATTTGAAAATAGTAAACAAGAGTTTCTTTTAGTAAAGTAATGAAAGGCAGGTAGATTTTATATGAAAACAGAAGTAACAAAGGACAGATTAAAAGAAAACTTTTATCCATCTAAAAATTTTTACAGAGAAGGATTAGACGGAGCAATAGTCGATTATGCGGAAATCGAAATTGATCCAAAAGGCATTAAAAAGTTAGAAGATAATCTTGACAGATGCGGAAATCAAGCTGATTTTACAGAAGAGGAATGGAAAGATATTAACAACCCTGATTCTGATAATTATGAACATATTGTAGCTTATGTCCATTTTGATGCAGGAACTGATAATTTCAATAAGCTATTTGTTTCTGTTGTTACAATAAATAGTGAAGATGAATTGGAAGTTAATGAGCTTTTAAACGATGAAGAAAAACAAAATATCGTTGATGTTGGCTTAGAATCACTTCATAGATGGAGAGCGACAAATGCAATGCTTGATCAAGAAGGATATGAGATTAAGCAAATAATCGAAGAAAAACTTAGGGCAATGAAACGATGATCTCGAGAAAGGATTAGAATGATGAAGATTAATACAAATCTGCTAACAGCAGAAAACATGGAAAAAGAACTTGTAGAATATGGAATAAAAGAACTTTTAAGTATCATGAAAAAGGCTATTGAGGTTAAAACATCTATTGTAATTCCAGAAATTAAAGCAACGTTGCATTGGATATACAATGGAGATAAAGAATGGAATTTCTTTGGAAATAATGCTACTGATGTAAATGATTATTTATTTCAGTTGATGAAATGATGTTGAAACGGCGATTTAGAAAAAGTGAGGAAACGATATGAAAGCAAAAGCGAAACATGATGTAAAAGTATTAATGGAAGATAACCGGTTCAGTAATTTTAAAGAAGGAAATGAATACAGATGTATGATGTGTGGCAAAAATATGATACTTATTGATGAAGATAAGTGTGGATATGTAACCGATATGAAAACATTTGACGAAGATTTTGACTTAATTAAATAAAGATAAAACAGTGATTTAGATAGGAGATTGATAAAAATGAAACAGAATCATTATATTTTAACTTTTACCAACGGAAAAACTGTATTTGCATCTGGATTTAATACAGAAGAAGCAGAAATACTTGCAAAAGCTGTAATGATAAAGAACGGATTATCTTATGAAGTTAAAAGCATTAAAGCAACAAGTAATTTATCTGACATGGCAGATACAGATTTTGTGGCATAAGAACGAAAAATTAAAAGTAGTGATTGAATGAAATTGAAAGAGGTGAATAAATTAATGAAAATGTATGTACCGTTTTACTATGAAAAATGTGGAAGAATAGAAGTTGAAGCAAATAACATTAAGGAAGCGCAGAAAAAAGCGCAGGCTATTTTAGAAGAAATGTCTTGGAAAGACTGTGGAAGACTAGCCGAGTGTGTGGATGATTCTGCTGTGATTGATTATGATGGATTAGTTCTTGATGAAAATCAGAATATTATAGATGAATAGCATATTCCAGAAAGGTGATAAAAATTATGATGGTATGGTTTAAATGTAAAAAAGAAGGCTTAATGTTTGGTTTGGAAACAGATACAAAACCTACAATCGGAGATACAATTCGTATCAAAGGAAAAGATTATACAGTAGATAAAGTTGTATGGTGTTTGCAAGAACCGCCTGGTCAGTCTGGATTACTTATCAATATTAGTGTGAAGAATCCAGATTAAAATGATGGTTGATTGTATGGCTGATTAAAAAAAGGAGTAAAATTCAGAATGGCAAAACTAACAGAAAAGGAAATGGAGACAATTTTGCATGAAGAAATTCCATTAGATACAATTCAGGTCGATAATGGAATTTTTGAGTTTCATGAATGTGAAAATATGAGTATTGGCGTAAGCTATGAATATGTTGGACTTGGAACGCCTTATGCTGGCTATATTTTCAATTTATTTGTTAACGGAGAATATATCAATATTCCAGGTATATATTACAGTATTTATGATGTGGTAAAAGTTTTAACAACCGAATGGAATCAATTAATCCATGACTAAAGTCACAGGCTTGCAATAGCGGATCTACACTTTGGTACGAATAAATATAGGAGAAAGAAAAATGTTAATAAAAGTGAATAAAAACGATTGGGTAAGTGCTACAAAGGAAGAAGTTGAGGAATTTTATTGTTTATTTTGCTACGCTGATACTTCAATGGATGTACTGAGCAAACATGAATATTTTAACAAACATTGTATCATTGGTGGACATGTAATGCGTAATGGAACCATTGAAACAGAAGAAGAGCAAAAAATCCGAATTTTTGAGCATTCAAAAAATGAATTGGCAAAAACAAAGGATGCTTATAATCGGGTAAGATTTATAGTGGTTGAATACGTATGTAGATGGCATCTATTTAACCCATATTTAATGGCAGCTGATCTTATCAGTAACGGGCTGAATATAGTTTATGATGACACATCTATATCCCAGGAGGCAAACATGATAAAAAAGAAAAAAGTTGATAAGATCGCAAAAAGAAAACAAAAAATGTGATCAAGACAAATTAAAAATAACAATAAGAAGTCAAATGTAACTTATGAAAAGATGATTTCAGGAACGGAGTGATAAGAATGTTAGATTTGAAAAAAAATTTTAGTTTAATTTGTAACCCTATTCCAACATATAAATTGTGTGATGATATTGGAATAGATGCAGAGACAGCATATATTCTTGATTTATCAACGGAGGAAAATTATGAACTTTCAAATGAATATTTAAAGGAAATTTGTCCAACTTATGAGCCTATTGATAAGAGATACATTGGTAAACATGTGATTATTGAGGCAGATACTAATGGTGAAGATGCTGGCTACTGGTATATAATCCATGGAGATATTGATGAATATACCAAAAGAGTTAGAAAGGCATTAAAGGAGCATATAGGAGAAAAAGAAGAAACTGAATATTGTGAATGGATAAAGTATGACTATAGAACAATTTGTCCAAAGAATCATGATATTAACAATCCATATTGGAGAATACCTGATAATATGGATAAGCTAAAATATTGTCCTTACTGTAGTAAAGAAATAGTTGTTGAGGACTAGGCTAAAATGAAAGATGCAAAAAATATGAAAATTAATATTATTTACAGTTTATATACGGATGGGGATTATAGTCTGAAGAATCCAGAAAGTTTTGGATGTACCGGCAAAAATGTAAAAATTGATGATGATGAATACTACGACTATATTGGCTCGGCAGAATTTGCAAGTAAAGATGAAAGCTGCAAAAGTGATGCGATAAGCTTTCTGTGGAGATTTCTATGCGATGGTATACATGTTTCATATACGCATCCTTGGCTGCTTAAAAATTTTTACGAACTCATAGAATCGTTAGAAGATGTCATAAACAAGTTTGAAAACGGTATGTCTGTGACTAGAAAACACATTTATGGGAATTATGACGGTACAGAAATTGAAGTTGTAATAACAGATTTCAATTAATGTACTATAAAAAAATTGAAACGCAAACAAAAGAGCCAGAGATGGCTCTTTTTGTTTTTCCTAAAATCGTACATATTTTAATTGAACATTGACGATAGGAGGGTAAAAAATGAATAAGAGGAATTTAGAAATGGTAAACAATAATTTTAATAAAACTGGGTAGATAGCAATATCGATTTTGAGCAAATAATAAAACAACGAATTTGATTGGAGGAAAATATATGTTGTATTGTACTGAATATGATAAAGATTGCGCTGATATTACACCCGAAGAGTGTGATGATGGCTGTTGCGACAGTTGCATGTTTTGTATTGTGTATCCAAATGAAGAATAAATAAAGTGAAAAAAAGAAAGGAAGAATATTATGGGACAGAGAAGCCAGATTTATATTAGATATAACGTCAATGATGAAAGTGGACGAAATTACAAAGGGTTAATTGCCAGATACTTTGGTTGGAATTATGGAGAGAGAATGATAAGCCGAGCAAGATACGTTATAGAGGAGCTTCAAAACGAATTTATGGAATATAAATTGTGTTTTGGAAACAAAGAAAAGCTTGAAAAGTTAAAATGTTTCTGCGAAACAAATTTCGATATGAAGGATATTATATTTAGCTCCGATATTCTCAAGGAAGTTGAAGAATACGGTGACGGAGATTTACAGTATATATTCAATCAGGATAATAACGATGGGCAGCTTTTCATTGATGTAACGAACAATGGCATTAAGTACTGTTTTATGAAATTTTACAACGAAGGCGAGCCAATGGATGGTGAACATTATATGAAATGGAATTGTGAAAATGAAGAACATTCAGATTGGCATGTGCCTTACAAGTATATGAACAAACATACAATAACATATACAGAGAAGAACATTAAAAAGATTGATAAAATGGCTACACTTATGTCGCCAGAAGAGATTAAGACATTTGTAGAAGATGATTATTCTTATTTGCTTATGCCGGAATTTTAAAAGAGCCAGAAATGGCTCTTTTTGTTTTGCCGGGAATCGTACATATTCTTATTAAATATTGATGATGGGAGGGTAGAAGGGTAGAAGTAAATAAGAGGAGCTTATTATAGAAGATAAGAGCTTTAACAAAAAAATTGGAGGAAAAAAATATATGAATAAAGTAAGAGAAAGAATTTTAAAGGAAGTTGTAGAAGCAAAATATCAGGACTACGAGAAACACAGAGATTTAATTTCATTTTGTGTTTGTGATGGTTACTTTGGATATAACGCAGATACAGACGAAGAGGAAGAAAGTGACTTTGATGAAGTAATTGTTATAGTCGAGAAGGATTGGTTATTCGACTTGATAAAGAGAACTGAGGATTTTAACACAGACGAAGAAGTGTTGAAATTCCTACAGGAAAAATATATAAGTGATGACAGCAGTACATGGTATGAAGAAGCAATATTGGCACATAAAGTTGTTATGGTCGATTTTAATTAAGGAGTGATTGTTCTATGAGATTTAAATGGAATTTGCAACCAGAATTTGAGAGATATAAAACGAATCAGAGAAATTATAAGCAGAAAGAAGGCAGTGGAGAATATGTTGGATCTGTAAGGACTGGTAATCTTTGCTTTGATATTATTAATTGGGGAAATCATCTATGGTTCGAACTTTATGTTGGTGGTGTTGATACAGGTTATGGATACGGAGCTGATAATTATCCATATGATTATTGTGATGTAGCGAGTTTTTCATGGAATGATGATTTGACAGATGTATCTGATGATGATTTTAAAAGAGAACTGGAAGAGTATATTGAGGAACATATCAACGCAAATGAGGGATATGTTACTGATATTGGTGCAACTCCAGTTAGTCTTATTGATAAGGCAAATGAAGATTTGAAAGAGTGGTAGGTGACAATATGGATAAATTAGAACAAGCAATGCAAAGTGAAGACTTTTGGATTGAACTTGCAGATACATCATTTGGTCAGGTCGTACTTCATGGTAAAAATACGAATAGTATTGCAGACAATGAGTATTATGAGGTATCAAGCGAGATTAATACGGATGGAGATTTTGCTATTACTTTCTTCAAGACTTATGAAAGAATGAAGAAATGGTTTGATGACTGGCAGGGTGAAGGATTTTACAATTATCTTGTTGAATTATATGAAAAACAATTAAATCAGTGAAGTGTAGTCTTAGAAATAAAATATAAAGGAGCGTAGAATGACAGTAGAAGAATTTTGTTTACAGAAGACACAAAAAAGAGAAATGTGTGTGTTTATGGTTAATGGAAGGATTGTAGGAACAGTTTGGATTGATCCTGACAATTTATTCATGACCCATCCAGCTATTGGAAAAAAGAAGTTTGATTCAGACTTTTGGAACCGGTTATCTATTGTTACGGAGCATGGAGATGTACTTGACATTCCTTGTCATTATATCTGTTATACTGAAGAGTAGGATTACAAAAGGAGCCAGAAATGGCTCTTTTTTGTTTTGTCCAGAATCAGACATATTATAGGTAAATATTGAAAAGAAGGAGGCTATAAAAGTGAAAAATTATGATGTAACTATTATTTCAAACGAAGAATTTGGTGAAATAACTGGACAGCAGCCCGATTTTAAGGATGGGTTTATTGTAAATGATTGTGACTGGTGGGGAGCTTTAGAAAAGCATCTCAATAGACCAATTATTTCTGTTCGTCCTTCAGGAAGAGAAAGTTGGCATGAAGTTTTGATACTTACCACAAATGGAAGGGTGCTGCAAAACGGAACAAGCATAAAAGGGAATATTAAATACGTGGAACGGGTTTTGTCTGATATTTTTATGGAAGCTGAAAATGATGAATATGAGGTTTTTCATAATTATGTATTCCCAGATTTATCTGTAAATGAACTGGCGGAATTAAAAGAATGGTTGTACGAAAATTATTAAGAAAAAGTTGTAGATGAATTAGAATTTAACGGAGGAAAATAATAATGGATTTGGAAAAACAAAGAGAAAACTTTAAGGACCATATAGCAACATTCACGGATTATGGCAATATAAAAATATTAGATTTCAAAAAACCGAACAGTTCGAAGTACAGAATCAGATTTCTGTTCGAAGAAGACTACTGTAGACTGCACATTAGTGGTGATTTAGGAGAGTTAATTGCATCTAATTATAATAACATGACATATGAGGGCTTTTCTGATTTTGTTAATAATACTGGCTATTTCGAAGAAAAAATAGATTGTCATAATAGAAGCATTTATTTCTATGACGAAGACCAGGCTAGAAAAGAACTGTTAGAAATGGCAAAAGCTCATGACTGGTTGCTGCATTCTGATAAATACTCCTATGAAGAAGATGATGAAGAAAGGCTGAATAATATCATCGATGATATTCTGTATGATTTTGATGATAACGACGGAATCGGCGGAAAAGGGTATGATGAGCTGAGCGACTTAGAATATGATGCCTTTGAATTTGCAAACGACCTTGGCAAAAAGGAAACAGGTATTTTAGAACTTTATATGCTTGCTTTTAAATTAGCAAAAGAGCAGCTTAATAAGCAAGCAAACTGAAATTTTGACTTAAGAAGTGCTAGATATTTGCCTGAAAATAATGTCCCAGGTAATAAAGTCCCTCAGAACATCATAAATATGTTTAAAAGCAGAAATATAAAAAGAGTCAGAAATGGCTCTTTTTTATTTTGCAAAAAAACAAACATATTATAAGAAAATTCAAATATAAGGAGCACAAAATATATGATGACTTATAATGCTGTAGTTATGTCTAATAGGGAATTTGCCGAAATAACGGGACAATATCCCAACTTCAAAGATGGATTTATTGTGAATAATTGTGACTGGTGGGGAAGTTTACAAAAATATCTTAAGAAACCACTTGTTTCTGTTCGCCCTGCCGGAAGAGAAGGATATTACTGGGATAATGAATTATTGATACTTACCGCAGATGGAAAAGTAACTCAAAAAAGCACAATTATAAATGGAAATATTGAATATGTAAGTCAGGTTGCAGAAGATATTTTTTTGGAGACAGGAAATGTCGTTTTTGATGATTGTGTATTCCCGGATTTATCCACAGAAGAACTGGAAAACCTGAAAGGATGGTGGTGCAAATATAACCTGGTATAAAAATTACCTACACAAAAATAATCAATAGTTCACGCTTGCTTTTTTAATGCATTATGTTGTAATTATATTATCAAGTGAATGGTGGAAACACCCGTATGGTAATGGCATCGATCAAGTCGGCAAACTATGGATCGGTGCTATTTTTATGCTTTGTGAATATTATACAATAAATTAGAAAAATCAGTTTTTAGTAGAAGCGGATATATGATAAAAGGCTGGATTCCGGCCTTTTATTATGGTGAACTACTTGGCAACAAGTAACCGAGAATTCCAGTCCTAAATTTTAAAACAAATTTATTGGAAGACTATTATAAGTTACAATAAAATTTGTCTTTGTTGTGGACAGTTACCAAGTTATTTCTGGTAGCTGTCTTTTTTTATTTTATTTTTACCGTAATCGTACATATTGTAAGTGAATATTGAAAATAAGGAGGAATAAACAATGCTTACAACTATTTATGCAGGAAGATTAGAAAGAATCCCAGCAAAATTAGAAGGTACTGAGGTAGTACCGGAAAAGAATCCATCAGGAGGCTTCGTGCTCCATCAGTATTTAGAGGTGGGAAACGAAACATTTGAAGTATATGCTTCAAATGGAAAATATTTTATCTAAGAAAGATGCCGCAACTGTATACACAGCTGCGGCATTTTTGTGTTGTATTTTATTCCATGTTTCTTGAGAAAAGCATCCGTGAAATATCCACGAAAGAATTACAAGGAAAATTGCAAGTTTTACAAGCTTCCATATAAATTTTATGAGTTTAAGTACTAATTTTCGCATCACACATATCTCCCTTCGCTTAATGCTATTGTAAGTTTGCTACGGCAAAAAAGCAATATTTTTCTTATTTGACAGTCACGTTTCAGTTATCACATAAATCCACAAAATTTCAAAAAGAAATTTAAAATCGTACATATTGTAAGTGAGACACTTACAAAAGGAGGTTTTTTCTATTGGAAAAAGCATTATTAATTGCAGAAAAGCCAGACCTTATGCGACATATCAAGGATGCATATGATAAAAATAAAAGTAAAATTCCTTATGATATAACATTTGTATCGCAAATAGGACATCTGGTAACATTGTTAACGCCTTCCGAAATGGATGAAGAACAAAAAATATGGAAATGGGAAAATCTTCCGTTCCATCCGGAGGAACATGGAGGATGGCAATACAAAATTATAAAAGAGGAAAAAACAGGATTTCGCAAAACACCGCAGGACTATTACGAATGCATTGAAAAAGAATTGCATTCCGGTAAATATGACTTTGTTATTAATGCCGGCGATTCGGAGCAGGAAGGAGAGCTATTGATTCGCCTGGTTCTTTGGAAAGCAAAAAATACACTTCCAATTAAGCGGTTTTGGCAAAACACATTAACAGAAAAGGAAATAGTAAATGCACTACTGCATTTGAGAGATGATGAACACGACCCTATGCTGTGTAATTTACTCTCCGCTGCATTTGCAAGACAACATTCTGATTATCGTTTTGGAATGAACATCTCAGAAGCAGCATCTTTAAAGATGAAGGCAAAAGTAGCCTGTGGGCGGGTAAAAACTCCTATTTTAGCCATGGTCTACAGAAGAGAAAATGAAATTCGAACATATAAACCTAAAACAGTATATGGAGTTAAGGCTATATATGAGGAAGGTTTTTCTGGTATTTTATCAGAAGCGATGAAAGAAGAAGAATCTGAAGAAAGCAATAAGGATAAAGAAGAAAAAAAAGAGGAAAAGGATACAACCATATGGTTTGACACAAAAAAGAAAGTGGAAGACTTTATTGGAACTTTATCAAAAAATGGAACAGTCAAAAAATATGAGAAAAAGGAAGTAAAAACATATCCTCCTAAATTGTTTAAATTATCCACAATACAGGTTGAAGGCGGAAAATACGGGATAAAAGCAAATGACACATTAAAAATTATTCAATCACTTTATGAAAAGAAATATTTATCTTATCCTCGAACTGACTGCGAATACATAGGCAGTAGTGAAGATTTTGAAGGAATGCTTGCAGCGGTGTCAAAAAATGCATTATTTGACCCATATATAAGCAAAATAAGCAAGGCAGATATTGAAAGGGTGCGTAATACAAAAAAATGGGTAAATGACAAAGAATTAACAGAACACGGACATTCTGCGTTAGTTCCAACAACGATTCCTTGTGATGTTTCAACATTATCAGTGAATGAAAAACTGATATATGAGCTTGTCTGTCGCCAGTTTGTGGCTATTTTTCTTCCACCTATGATTCAGAGTAAGACTACAATCATAACAGAAATAGATGGTTATACATTTAAAAGTGCTGGTAAAACACTTGTCAGTAAGGGATATACAGAAATATTTGGAACAAAAACAGAAGATGTTGAACTGCCAGTAAAAAAAATAGGCGATTCTGTAACTGTGAAGAACTACGATATACCGGATAAAACTTCTACCAAACCAAAACATTTTGATTCTGCCACTTTAATACAAGCATGTGAAAATCCTAGCAAATATCTGAATGACCCAACACTTGCATCGAAAAAGTTGACAATAGGAACACCTGCAACAAGAGCACCTATTATAGACAACTTAATTTATGTAGATAAGTATTTGGAATATAAGAAAGAAGGAAAAAAAGAATACCTTGTACCAACAAAAATAGGAGAACTTATCATTAAAAATTTGGATGATTGTAAAATCTGTAAGGTTGATATGACAGGAGAGTGGGAGAAAAAACTTAATGAAGTAAGAACAGGAAGATTGTCATTGCCAGATCTGGAAGTCGAAATGAAAAAAGAAGTAGAAGCAATGATAGAAGATATTAAGTGGAAAAAAATGGATGTTATTGGCAAACCTAAATACCCGGAAGTTGGAGTGTGTCCAAAGTGTGGCAAACCAATTATATCCGGTCCAAAAGGCTTCTTCTGCTCAGGATATAAAGAGGGCTGCAAGGTTGGTGCTTATAAAGAAATCTGTGGTGCCAAAATTACAGACAAAGAATTCGAAGTCCTTTTAAAAGGAGAAGAAATTACAAAAACGCTGCGGAAAGAAAGTAAATCCTGGCAGCAAAGACTTAAATACAATATTGATGAATGCAAAATTGAATTTGTGAAAGCTCCAGAAATAAAGAATGGATTATTATGCCCGAAATGTGGTAAGGATCTGGTAGAAAACCAGAGAACGGTAAAATGTGATTGCGGATTTACCTTATGGAAACTTATTTGTGGAAAACAGTTAACGGATAAGCAGGTGCATTCGCTTATCCTGAATGGAAAATGCGACGAAGTAAAAGGATTTACCAGTAAAGCCGGCAAGAAATTCAATGCAAAATTAAAATTAGATAAGGAAACCGGAAAAATCGAATTTGATTTTGAAAAATAGCATTGAAAAAGGGCTGCGAAAGCAGCCTTTTTTCTTGTAGAAAAGCCAAAAATATTTTTAATTTCGTACATATTATATATGAACAAGTAGTGTATCTAGGTATATACCACCCATAAATACCTGCTGATGCAGGCTCTATAGCATGGTTTTTTACGGTATATACCGCACATAAATACCTGCTGTTGCAGGCTTCTTTGCTAACAAACATTATACATTTACCGGTATATACCACACATAAATACCTGCTGATGCAGGCCTTCCGTGATGGAGTTGGATATCTGCAAGCGGTATATACCACACATACTAGAAAATACCTACTGTTGTAGGCCCCAGAAGAGTGAACAACATTATCGTTGTGAGCCATACTATTTACAAATACTACTTATGCAGGTTGGCCATATGTAAAAAGATATACATTACCGTAAAATAGGACGAACCAATGATGGCGATACAAAATTTTAAAAAGGAGATTTTTATGGACAAGAAATATGGAAAAGATCTAACAAAAGAATACTTAAAAATGCTGCCAAGTAATACAACCATTGCAGTTGCAACAAAGAGAAAAACAATTGAATGTGCAGCAGAGAATAATATGCGCCTTAAAAGAGATAGAAACATTGTAAAAATCATTAAAGATTGCATTTGCGAAGCGATGAAAGAATATCAACGTTTTGGTGGTCATATTAACGATAAGGTTTCAAAAATTAAAAAATATATTTAGGAGGAAAGCTAAATGTCAACAAAAAAAAGTGATATTAAGGAATTAAAAAACAGACTTACAAAGGATTTATGTACATTTACAAGAGTGGCAGGATGTTATGTCAATGCGCAGAAAGAAAAAATCACAACATTTTCTAAAGACTTCTTAGGATTAGAGGACGAAGAATTTTTTAAATACCTGGATATTGCAAAAAAATCACTTACGGGCACTGTCGGCAACAATCTTATGCAGCTTACAATGTCGGACAAAGCAATCCAGAAATCAATGTTAGGATTAAAAGATAACGGATTAAAAAGTGAAAATATGCTGGATGCTTTATATGACAAAATCATTGAAAATTATAACTCAGCAGGAAACTTTTTAATTTTATTATTCCACGATGCTTATGATGTTATGACGAAAGCGGCTGACAATACAACTTTGGAGGATTCGGACGAAGTGTATACATATGTACTGTGTGCCATTTGCCCGGTAGAACTGACAAAGCCTGCTTTAAGCTACCAGGAAGATAAAAACGATATTGCCCCATGCGTCAGAGATTGGGTTGTTAAACCGCCGGTAAACGGTTTCTTATATCCAGCGTTTGATGAAAGAAGTACAGATGTGGATTCCTTTGTATTTTTCAGAAAAAACACGAAAGAACCTCAGACAGAATTATTAGAAAATGTATTGGGTTGCGTGGAAGAGAAAAAAACGCTTGATGAAAAGCATGAAATTTTGGCAGAGATTGCAGTAGAAAATACCAATGATGAAGGAATGGCTTACGAACTTCAGAAAGTATTGGTGGACAAACTCTGGGATTATGATAAAGACGATAAATTTACAGAGGGTGTTCTTGAAGATATTGCAAGAGAAGCCGGGGCAGACAGTGAACAGATTGCCAATATGGTAAAAGAATATCGTGATAAGATGCCGGAAAATGATACTCCTATTGCCGATATGTGTGACGGCAAATTAATAAAGGCATGTCAGAAAAAGGCAGCGGAAAAGGTACAGAGACTTATTGACGAAAATGATGTAGTGGTACTCGCAAATGACGCACTGGCCGTAACAAGAAGAGAAATTGATGGAAAGGATTACTTCCTTGTTCCGGCAGAACTGCGTGTAGAAATTAAAAACGTAAGTTCTTTATCCGAATAACACACAGATTATTTGTAACAGTCAAATTAAAAACGGGATAGCTAAAACAAGGCTCATCACCAAGATGAGTCCGTAGCTACCCATTCACAAACATAGGAGGATTTTTATGACAAAATTTCGTAAAAAGATAGGAATTATTATAACGGTGGTTTGGTTCTGTACCATGATGGCATTGACTGTACATGTTTTGGTTGATACGATGAAATCTAATGCACAGCAATCGTTAGAAACTTTGGATGCTGAGCGCAAAGAAGCTCTTGCAGAAGCTGGCTATGATAACTGCGTTTTATATGGTAACAACATGTTTTCGTCAGATGGAAAGTTATACACCTATGCTTTCGACAGAAATGGTGAGTTCCATGTTTTTTACTTGAATGATGTAGAAGAAAATAATAAATAAGAGGGAAAAATGCGAATACTATTGACAATACTGGAATTTATAATAATTTTGGACCTGGCAACAACAATTATTGGATATATGCTCAGAAACAAAGCGGAAAATATTGATGAAGAAGTTGCAAAAATAGACTTTAATATAGAAGGGCTGGAAATAGCAGCAAAAATTATAGAAATCCTAAAGAATCCTACCAGTGAACTAACGGAAGAGCAAAAAGATCAGTGTAGAGAATTTTGCAATAATATTTATTCTAACAACAAGTATTCCGGAGCAGGGCTGCTCTACATAATGTTGGTAAAAAACAAAATGTTGGACATGCTTCCGCCTATTATAACTGGTAATTTCAAATTTCAGGAAGCAAAAAAGGAAATCTTTGCAAAAATGAAACAATACAAAAAAAGTGAATTATTCGATGAAAAGATGTGGCAGGAGAGTATACAGGCATTGTCTGAAGACTTGGAAACCGTTAAAAAATTCAAGTGAAAGGAGTGGTGAATAAAACTATGGAAAATGAATTCAAATATCTCTCTGGTGATGAGATAAGTGAAAATAGAATGCAATTAATTTCCGAAAAAAAACAAAAAGAATATGAGAAATTCTGTGAAAAAATGAATCTACTTTGGACAGATGAACATATACAAGACAAATTAGTAAAAAATGGAGAAGCAAATATTCGTTCTGCCAGCCTCCGTTCTTACTCAAAATTCATTGATTCAAGATGTGTCCCATATATGTTTGAAGCAAATGACCAAGAACTGACAGAGAAAATCAATGGAGTAATTCACAAAATATCTTCACAAGGTTATGATTATTATGAACTGAAAGATGAATATGTAAAAAATATCATTGAAACCATATTTGAGTTTAATTATGAATTTTTTACAAAATTTATGGCAGAACATCATTTTGCATGGAAAGTCAAAATAGCAGCAGAAAGTGTTATATATCGTTCGGATGCTGCGCACTCATTAGTTGACTGTTTGCGTCATTTGTTTTCGAAAGAACTTGTCATTAACGAACATTATTATGTCTTAACAATTTCTCTTGAAAATCCATAAAAATTAAAGAAAATCGTACATATTGTATATGTAGCATTATACGGGCTGCCTCCAATGAGACAGCCTATTTTTTAAAAGAAAGGTGGATTTTTTATGAAAATTTCAAAAATTCTTGCGACAGGCATGTTGTGTGTAACATTGTTAACCGGGTGCGGGGCGTCTTTTGAGATCACGCCGGATGCATTAGAAACATATGCTGAAAACAATGATGGAGAGTATTATGATGCATCAGAAGATAAAGCAGGAGAAGCATATTTGGATGGTATGTACAAGATGGTCACAGATGGAGTACACTTAGAGCTCTGGGATATGGATAGTACCGAAAATGCAAAGCTGTGGTTTGAAACCAATGTAGACAATGTGCAGCGTTCTGGTAGTAAGTCGCATGTGGTAACAACAACATCCAAAAGTGGAGATGCAACGATTGTGACAGATGCGGGGTATTACAGAATCCTGTTTTGTGATGACAAAGGAATTATTGTACTTGGTGAAAAAGATAAGGTAGATAAAGCCTTGAAAGACTTAAATATTGTTTCAAAATAAGAAAAAAGAGAGGATTTCCTCTCTTTTTTTGTGTATCTTCTAAGCTTCTTTTCTTTGTAGTAATTCCAGTAACTGTGCCTCTTTTTCTGTCGGCAATACATGATATGTCTTTGCCTGAGCAACAAAATATACGCCAACGGCAGCTCGTCCATCTTTTATATAACCGTATTCTGCAATGGAAAATTGGGCATTTTCGTTGATTTCCCTTACTGCAACATCTATAATACGTTGCTTAAAATTATTTGTCTTTGTGAACTTATTTTCGGTATCAGTAGCTTTTCTGATTTCATCTAAGGATAATTCAATTCTAACCGGTTTGCTCAATGTTCGGTTTGTTTTCAGCCGACATTTGATTAATTCATAAACCCGGATAGCATAGACAGATTTCATACGAATAATATTATCAACGAGATAACTGGTGTAATTCTTTGATAGTTCCAACAAATAAGGACGTAATTCTTCATGCAATCGAATAGTAATAATACCGGTCCCGTCTTCATAAGAACACTTAGAACACCACTGGAAGGCTTTCCACTTATGATGGATATTGCCATCGCCAATCTCTACAATCTGCTGTAGAAGCTCAATGCAAATAGAATGTACATCACGATATAAATTGCTGCTTGGAATATTAAGAAACTCCGCCAGTTTTGTGATGGAAACCTTATATGTAAGTAAATCCGGATCTTCTTTCATTATCTGCATAATTGCTATTCGCAACAATTTGGTAGCATTTAATGAGAGAGTGCTTTTTGATTTTACCAGGTCGTTATTTATACAAACCTGATAATTTTCGTCTAAGGCTATATCTTTTGTCATAATAAGAAAATCCTCCTAGAATTTTATAATTATAATATGTACGAAATTCCTTAAATTTTTCTTTTTTCTACAAGCGTTTTTACCTTGAAGTAATTTATTGGAAATTTTTTTTGGTAATTTTTTCGTATAAATTATTTGAAAAATATATGCCCTCAACAATCCTATTTTCACTATCAAAACGTAGCCTTTTGTAGTAACAAAATGACTATCAAAACGTAGCTTTTAAACTATCAAAACGTAGCCTTTCAGACACTATCAAAACGTAGCTTTTTCATCAAAAAATGGAGTTATCCACATTATCAACATTATCCACAGACTATCAAAACGTAGCCGTTAGACTATCAAAACGTAGCCTTTCACTATCAAAACGTAGCCTTTCAAAATGGCAGTTTTGCCAGTACTGACAAGGGATAGCGCGATTTCGGTTCCCCCCTAAGTATTTAAGTATATAAGTATGTATATATTTATATTATATATATATGGAAAATTTTTCAAAAATTTCGAAGTTATCCACATCCACAAAATTTTTCAAAAACACATCTAAAATTGTCCTATAAAAATAGTGTCCAAAAATAAAAAAATTTCCCCTCCACATATTACCTTTGCAAAGGATAAATACAATAAGGTTTTATCCCATCCGTTTGAATTTGTCTGAATTTATTTTGTAGAAAGACCGGCAATTTTTAAAATATCGAGTACATTTTAAGCGAGACCTATTTATGCGCTAGTAACGCTTCGTTGTAGTTTATCACAAAATGCGTTGTAGAAAAGGCAAAAATATTTTCAATATCGTACATATTAAAAGTAAAGGAGTTGTTTCGTATGGATAAAAATCAATTTCAGAGTTATGAAGATGTTTTAAAAATGGATAGTCTTGTGTTTGCAGCACATATAGACGGATTCCTTTCAAACATTGATATAAGTATTCTTACAACAGAAGATGCACAGGCTGCAACTACAGAACTTGGAGAATTGTCCAATAGATACGCATATTTATCGTCATTGTCAAATCATGCAAAGTTGTATAAGCGCAGATTAAGAAGAGCAGGTAATGTTTCTGATTATGAGGATATGATTGATAAAGAAGCTATGATTGCGGATGCCATGAGTTCTGTTGACAGACAATATCGTGCGCTAAGTAAAGCGATCACGGTACATATCGAAAATAATAAAGAACTATATCTAACAGGAGATAGAACATATGCACAAAGAGGATAGTGGTTATGGCAAAAAAGACAATAAAAACAATAAAAACAGCTGTAGAACCAGAAAATACAGTGTTCGATAAAGAAGAACAAAGTTTACGCCCGGCGGTATTAACAGATTACATTGGACAGACAAAGATTAAAGAAGCAGTTGGAATTGCAATTAATTCGTCAAAGAAAAGAAACGCTGCTATGCCCCACACTTTATTATACGGGCCGCCAGGATTGGGAAAAACAACATTGGCTGAAATCATAGCAAATGAAATTGGTGGCAAAATGCTATATCTGACCGGAGCTACCATAGAACGGCCAAAAGATATTGTTCCAACACTTATGCAGCTGGATACAAATAGTGTGTTGTTCATAGATGAAATTCACCGGATGGACCGGACGGCAGAAGAGGTTTTATATTCTGCCATGGAAGATAACTTTGTATCTGTGGCTATCGGACAAGGGGAACAAACAAAGCAGATAAAATTAACATTGCCACCATTTACATTAATTGGGGCAACTACAAAAGCAGGAATGCTAAGTAAACCATTAAGAGATAGATTCGGCTTATCCTGTAGAATGGAATATTACTCACTTAATGAATTAGCTGAAATATCAAAAAGAACTGCAAAAATATATGGGCTTACCCTACCGGACGAATGCGCACAAATTGTTGCAAAGTGTGCCAGAGGAACACCGCGAATTGTAAATCGGCATGTTGTAAGAATTCGGGATTATGCCATTGTAAAAGATGTGGATGTAACAGAACAGACAGTATATGCGGCATTAAAGTCATTCGGAATCTCAAAAAATGGGTTGGACGATACAGATATTAAGCTTCTGAAAATATTGATGGAAGCTGATTCTCCCGTAGGCATAAAGACATTGGGAGAAATATTAGGAGAAGATAATGAAACACTGATAGAAGTGTATGAACCGTTTTTATTAAAAAGCGGCTATATAGAAAAGACCCCAAGGGGCAGAGTAATAACAAACAAAGGAAAAATAGTATTAGAAAGCGAGGATTTGTAAATGGATACAAGAGCACAGATGATTGAGGATAAGTTTTTAGAAATGAATGGATTAAAGGTTAAAGTAAAATATTTCGACAAAGAAATGACACGACTGATCGTGCCGGATGAAAAATGTAACTGGATTGATTTAAGAGCAGCAGAAAAAGTGGAACTGAAAAAAGGAGAATCCGCATTAATATCTTTAGGTGTTGCAATGGAATTACCGGAAGGATATGAAGCTATTGTGGCTCCACGTAGTTCTACTTTTAAGAACTGGGGTATTATCCAGACAAATGGAATTGGGGTAATTGATAACGATTACAACGGAGATAATGACCAGTGGAAAATACCGGTATTAGCGACAAAAGATACTGTAATTGAAAAAGGCGATAGAATCTGTCAGTTCCGTATCTTAAAAAATCAGCCATGCTTTGTTATTGAAGAAAAAGAGACTTTGGGCAACAAAGATAGAAGTGGTTTTGGCAGCACCGGAACAAAATAAGAAGACAAGGAGAAAATAATGTATAAGATAACAAAAAACTCTTTTATCAATAAGGGGATTGTTGAATACGAAGATGAATACGGAAATAAAGCTAAGATCAGAAGAAAAGGTGATAAAGCTATTTTAAGGTGTCAATGCATATTACCCCATACAGTAATATCGCCATATACAATTGATTGTAATGAAAACGGCAATAACCTTAATATGGTATACGATAAAAAATATGCTTGTACCTCGGAATTTATTAATAGTGTTAAAAATATCCAAGAGCTGATTTTGCGTTGGGTGGAAATTCTTAGAGCTATAAAATTTTTATATATGCCAAACGACTTAATTGCAAGCATGTATGAGTATAAGTCATCAGACAAAGAAGAACTTGCATCAAAAAAGAAATTAGAGCAATTAGAACATTTTGAGGAATTTGCAGATATTATTAAAGCGTTGTAGGAGGAGTTTTACGATGAGCTATTATGCAGTAAGAAAAGGTGTTAAGCCTGGGGTGTATGCTACTTGGGCAGAATGCTCAAAAATGGTAATCGGCTGTCCGGGCGCACAGTATAAAAAGTTTTCAACAGAAGAAGAAGCATGGGAATTTGTTTATGGTAAAAAGACAACAGCACATACCGAGGAAAAGAAGAAAAATGCACCATTGGTTAACATCTCGGAATTCACAGGAAATATTGCTTTTGTCGATGGCTCTTATAATATAGCAACACATACATATGGCTATGGCGGTTTTATCCGGACGGAAGACGCTACTCACTATTTGCAGGGCAGTGGAACCGACACAGAAATGGCTTCCATGCGGAATGTGGCCGGGGAAATCCTTGGCAGTCAGATGGCTGTAGAAAAGGCAATTTCCCTTGGGTTAAAAGAGCTGACTATCTTTTATGATTATATGGGAATTGAGATGTGGGCTACTGGTGCATGGAAGAGAAATAAAGAACAGACGACAAAATATCATGATTTCATGCAGAATGCAATGAAGATTATAAAAATCAGATTTGCAAAGGTGAAAGGCCATTCTGGCGTTGAGGGAAATGAAAAGGCAGACAAGCTTGCAAAAGAGGCTGTAGGAATTGCCTAGAAAGAAGAACAAACTATATTCAGCTAAAGAAGGAGAATAAAATGATTAATATTGACAAACTAAAACTTATTCTTTGGGATTTCGATGATACACTTTGTATTCATACAGACCATGGCGGAAGTAAGGAAGACGATATACTATATCATGTAGAAATACTGAGCGGAAAAAACGCATTTGCTTCCGGGCAGCCTAATGAACAAATCAAAACATTTATACAATTTGTAAACGGAAAGGGAATTAAACAGGGCTTAATTAGCGCAGCAATGTCTTATCAGCATATGATAAGAAAAGAAAAATGGGTTAAAGATAAATATGATATAACACTTGCAAATTATTGTGTGGGTGAAAGAAAAAATAAAATTGATATGCTGATTGCGATTGAAGAAACATTTGCTTACAAAAAAGCGGAAATTCTCATCGTAGATGACAATTGGGAAACATTGGTGGAAGCAGCTAATTACGGCTTTCAGGCATGTACGCCAATGGAAATTGTTAATTATGTCAATAGGCAGAATAGGAAAATTTTTCAAAAGGAATAGGTGAGCGAAATGGAAGAACCGATTTATGTTTGTAAAGATACAGAGTTAGTTAGAAAACCCAAAAATCCTAATAAAGCACTTTATATTATAAAAGTTAGTTTGTGGATTATTATGTTAGTTATTATTGTGATGTCACTTATATTCAAAGAAAATATTATGAGTAGTTTTACTTGGCAGACAGATGTTCTATTAATTGTTACATTAGTTGTTGTCTCATATGTATCTGATGAGGAGGTAAGAGTACCATCGGCAATTGAAATAAGATTTTACAAAGATTATTTTGAAGTATATAGAGACGCAAGATACTATAGTTATACTGTAACAAGAAGGGAAAGCAATAAATTCTACTATAGTGATATTTCAAAAATTGAGTATAGGATACCTACTCAAAAAATTGATATATTTGGTAAGGGAGATTTTGAATGGTTTAATTATAGAAAGGATGGTTCTTTACCAGAAAAGCCAACTTATCATAGAAAGGTAGATGGATTATGCTATTTTTATAAAAACCCTAATAGCACTGTTGATTATAAGGCATTATTTGAAAAGTATTCACCTATAAAGGTTTTGATTTCAGAAGTATAAGTAAAACCAAATCATAAAACCCACTATATATTTATATAGTGGGTTTTATGTATGCTAATACTTATTTTGCTAATATTTCAATTAATTCTTCTGGTTCCATCTTTGGGGTGATGCTATCAAGTCTTCTATCAAGCTCTGCAATCCCAAGCCGTTCTATATTTTTGCCGCTATATGCATCTTCGATAGCTTTAGCCTGCTCACGGGAATAACAAAATACGTTAATAATATTCATAAGTTTACTGCCCTGTGAGATTGGTGATAAGTAATGGATAAAGATGTTGTGATCAAGCATTGCCTGTCCAAGTTTCCATAGTTCAAACTCTATTTCAAGGAAATGTTCCCGATTTACGTTGTGAACACCCATAAGAGTATTTACTAAAGATGAAAAAGTAGTATCATCGAATTTTTCATATAAAGCAATACGAATCGGGGTTTTATATTTGAATGCCCGGCACATTGCTTTATACTTCACATCTGATAATGCCATTTGGTCAATAGGACATTCTTCCCCTTCATAGTTTATGCATTCAAGCGTTTTGCCCTCATAATCAATTTTATTGGCAGGTGTATATCCATCACGAATGAAATTGTCTTCCTTTTTCTTTTTCTTAAATAAACTCATATATTTAAAAGCCTCCTATATATAATATGTCTGATTTCTAAGAAAAGTTTACCTTTTCTACAAGAAAAAACAAGACGAAATTTTAAAAAAGTACAATTTAATATTATTTTCCACCAAAAAATACATATTGTATGTAAATCAAAAAAAGAAAGAGAGGAAATTATATGGGATTTGATGCAGGCAAAGAAAATTTTGATAATGTATTTGACTTCTTAAATGCACAGTCCGGTGGAACAGCTAAATTCCTGGAGGCTCTGGCGAATTATCTGGAGGCACAAAATGAAGTTGCCGGAGCACAGATAATGTCAAAGTGGATAAAGGATAATAAAGGGGTAAGTGCTTACCGGGCAAGAGCAGATTGCGTTGAAATGATGTCAAAGGAACTGAGCGCAAGAGCTGTCCCTTATGTGCGTATGCGGCAGCCGGATGGTTCTGATTATTATTTAATTCGTTCTTGTGATAACGAAAGAGTAAAGCAGATTAATAAAGACGTTCTTACAATCAAAGGTAATTATTATCAACAGGTATCTGCAGCAGAACTGGAACAGGCATTAGCAAATGCAGTAGAACTTCCGGAACAGGACAGACAGATTGCTTCTATTGACGGCTTAACAAATATTCAGGCAGAAGTCTTAAAGGGAAAATGCTCAAACATGGGAGAAGGTTTTACTATTGCTATAGAAAAATTAGAAGATGGTACAAACCGGTTGAGCTGTCAGTCTTCAAAAGTAGTTACACCAAATATGCAGCGTGAGGATATGGGCAAGGCATTTAATGAAATGGCATTCAGCTTATATGGCCCGAATGCAAAAATCAGAGAAGCGCAGGCAAAAGCAGATATTCAGTTTAATCAGGATGTCTTTAATTACGATGTTGTAAATGGCGATGGTTTCATCCTCGGTGCTGATAACACAAATTGTTTCATTGTAATCAATGAACACGGTTTTGACTTTAAAAAGGTTACTGTACGTGATGGAATGATGAATGAGGATGCTATCGACCATGTAGATGCAAGTATGCCGGATTATAAGGAACAATTACAGTCTTATATGTGTAAACTTCAAAATAAGGTATTTACTTATGACCGTGCTGCTGTAGATAAACACTTCCAGACAAAAGGTGTTTCTACTCAATCAAAACGTCCTGTAAAGAATGAATTAGAGCAACAAATTAGTGATGGTGAGTCTGCACTGGCAGAAAAAATTGACGAAATGATTAAAAACAGTGAAAAATACAAACTTCATGCTAATGATCCAGCTCCTAAACAATTCAATCTGTATCAGGATGAAACGGTAAAAATCATGGAAGCATTATCAAAGAATAAGCAGCCGGATGAATACTCAAAAGAACAGTTTGAAGAGTTAGGCAGTATATGTAAGAAATATAATCTGAATATCGAAGACTATAAGGATGCCGTAAAAGCTATTGACAGATGTGAGATGACAGAACGGTTGGCAGAAAATAAGACAAAATCACTTGATGAGAAACTTAAGACTTTCGAAAAAAGAGCCCCACACAAAGAAGCAGAAAAGACAGAACCAACAAGATAATAATATTTTTCAAGAATATCCCTGTTTTATGCAGGGATATTTTTTGTTCAACAATATGGTTCTTATACCCCCGTGTTTTTGTGAAAAACTTCATGCAAATCAAACATATTGTTTGTAGAAAAGCAGGAAGGAGGAATGTTGCAGCTGCAACAATTGCTTATGAAGAAAAAACAAAAAAAACAGGAACGGCTTCTCATAGGTATTATTCTCGCTGTAGTATATATCCTGTATGTGTTAGGCTACATACATTATAAAGAAATACTTATAGCATATCCAAAGTTGTCTATGACGGAAGCTATGAACAGGGCGGTAAATGAATTGTTTACGTCGCCACTTATGATATTTCCATTACCGGGAAATATTTGGGGAGGACTTGGTATTTCTACGCTTTTGATTGCTTTGTTTGGAATTATGTTTTTAGCCGACATTGGACTACGAAAACATGATAATCCGGATAAAGTTGGTGGAGATGCAAAATTTCTTGAAAATCTGGATGAATACAACAAAAAATTCACAGAACCATTTGGACAAACAGACTACAACGATAGCAATAATATGATTTTGAGTGAATTGGTTCGGATGTCGATGCAGGCTTCCAGAATTCGCCGTAATTTGAATGTATTCTGTGTCGGTGGTTCTGGTGCCGGTAAATCGTATAATATCGTCGGACCAAATGGAATGCAGGCGAATTGCTCTTATGTTTTTACGGATCCATCCGGAGGATTATTAGATGAGTATGGAAGTTTCTTTGAGAACTTTGGATATCGTGTAAAAGTATTAAATCTGAACAAAATGCACAAGGGAAATCATTACAACCCATTCCGTTATATTCATTCAGATAAGGATATTGAAATACTGGTAAATACTCTTATTACAAACACAACACCACCGGAATCCCATGGAGAAGCATTCTGGGAAAAGTGTGAGACAGCATTGTTAGTTGCCTGTATTGCTTATCTTTATCATTATTCACCAAAGAAAAACCAGAACTTCTCAACCGTAATGAAACTACTTCGTGCAGCAGATATTGATGAAAATGATTCATCCACAGAAAGCCCATTGGATCATATATTCCGTGAAGTGGAAGAGCGTGACCCAGACTCCTTTGCTGTAAAACAGTATAAGACATTCAAAATGGGAGCAGGAAAAACATTAAAAGGTATTCTTATTTCTGTAGCAGTGCGTTTACAGCAATTTGATTTACAAGAGGTTATGGACCTTACAGATACTGATGATATTGACCTTACTTCATTTATTCACCATAAAACAGCTTTATTCCTTGTGTTACCTACAGGTGATAAGACATTCAACTTTATTGCGAGTATGCTGGAGTCTCAGTTGTTTGATATTATGTATCGTTATTGTGAGGATACTGCAAAATATACGTATGTTTTGTCGGAAGAAGCAAAGGGTACTTCAAAAAAATCTTTCAACCTGATTAAGAGAATATTTAAGATAAAAACAAAAAGTGATAAACGAAGAGCTATAACGCATAGAGTCTTTACGGCTGATTCTATAGAAGAAATGGCAAAGGCAAAAGAAGCTGGAGAACAGTTCTTAAAAGATATAAAAGGTGGATATGTCGAATATGACGAAAAAACCAAGCTGTATTATATTAAGGACAAAAACGGAGTAGCGGTAGATTATCGTGGACAGAAAGAATGGGCAGAACGTGAACTTCACACTTTGCAACATTGTACTTTGCATAAAGGCTCTGAAATACTTCCAAGTAACCATGGAATGTGTATGCCTTGGCATGTGCGTTTTATGATGGATGAGTTTGCAAACGTTGGAAAAATTCCTTCCTTCCCGGAAAAGGTTTCTACAATCCGAAAGTACGAAATCAGTACAACCATTATTGTGCAGTCTATTACGCAGTTAAAGAATATGTATAAAGACGACTGGAGCAATATTATCGGTAACTGCGATTCTACAATATACCTTGGTGGTGGTGCAGACCTTGACACATTCGAATGGCTGTCAAAATTGCTTGGTAAGAAAACAATTACCGTGATGAACACTTCGTTGGCAGATAACAAAGGCGGTTCTTCCAGTTTCAATAAACAGGGTATTGAATTGTTGTCAATTTCTGAATTAAGAACATTGCCGGAAGATGAGTGTGTATGTGTACTTAAGAGTTTGGATCCATTCGTTGGCGAAAAATACCGGTCCGATAAGCATCCAAACCGTATCTATGTGCATCCTGGATTTGAATTTGACAAAGAAAAAGCTGAAACCATAGATAATATGGACAACCCTGATCGTGAGAAACCAACGGTAACAGTAATAGAAGAAACTGAAAAAGAAAAAGAGCAGCGAGAAGAACAAAATGAACAAGGTAAGCAGGCTGCAATGGAATTTAAAAACAACGTAGATGCATTAGGAGAAAAGATTATTGAAGACCCAAAAGAAATAGATAGTTTGGCGAAGAAACTTAATCTTAATACTCAGACTGGAATCAATGAAGCTATGGAGAGCGTAGCCGATATTAATGATTTTGGTCCGGATGAAATGTTATTTTCTTCTACGCAGGCATAAATTTCTTCAACAAAAAAGGCCCCGGTATCGGGACCTTTTTTGTGTTGAAGGATTAAGTAAGAGGAACCGCCCATCGTGGGCTTAAAAATGTTGTATGAAGTTTACACTTATAATATGTACGATATTTAAAATTTTCTCAGGCTTTTTACAAAGAAAAATCAAATAATACTAAAAAAAATCTTGTAGAATAGCCTTAAAATTTTTTATTTTCGTACATATTATATATAGATGGTTGGTACGCCTGGGTGAATACCACCAGAAAATACCTGCTGATGCAGGCAATGGATTATTTTATGGAACAGAATATAGAGATATATACCACCCATGAATACCTGCTGTTGCAGGCTTTCATTAAAAGTTTTTTAAATGGGATTTTGGTGGATACCACCCATAAATACCTGCTGTTGCAGGCCCCGGCCGGAGGTTCAGTTCCTTTTTCTTAGGTATATACCACCCGTAAATACCTGCTGTTGCAGGCAGCAATTTCCATTTATGCTTCCTCCATTTCTGGTATATATCACTTGTAAATACCTGCTATTGCAGGTCTTGGTTTTTCCGATTAGAAATTGTTGCACGATATATACCACCAATGAATACCTGCTATTACAGGCCTTTTAATCTTATTTTGAAGAAAATTGTTGGTGTACACCACTCACAAATACCTGCTGATGCAGGCATGTCCTTAAATTTCTCAATTCGTATGAGAGGTATATACTACCCGCAAATACCTGCTGTTGCAGGCCTGGCATAAACAGCTTTCCGCACTGCTTGCGGTATATACCACCCATAAATACCTGCTGATGCAGGCTCATGAAATATACGGATCAATTATCCAACGCAAAAGACAACATATTTCTGCCTACAAAAACAAAAAATCTATAAATCTTCATATTTTTTACCGCATTAAGAAGAAATTCTTAGTGCGTTTTTTATTTTACAAAAAAATTGCCATCAATCGTACATATTGTTAGTGCATGGACGTATGACCATGAAAAATGTATGTGCTGTATAAGCGTACATATAGGCAAAAGTAGAAAATTTTCTCAGAAAAATAAAACAAAAACTCCAAGAAGCCCCTAAAGCTGAGGTTATTTTTCTACAAATCATACAAGTTGTATACAAAGAAGATTAAACACGAAAGGAGAATCTTTATGGGAAACAAAATTGTTACAAAAGCAACAGCAGTAACAAAGTCTTTATCCGCGAAAGGACAGACAGCAAAAACATATTTAGGCGCTTTGATGGCAATGGCAATGTGTGCTACATGCACCAGCAGAATGGTATATGCAGATGCAGGTGCAGATATGATTAATGCAATTCTTACTGTTATCAAAATGATTGTAAGAGTTATCGGCATTATTGTGTCTATCGTAGGTATCGTAAAATTTGTAATGGCACACTCAGAAGGAGATGGACCGGCACAAACAAGAGCAGCAGGAGTAGCTGCAACTGGTGTTGCTCTTATTGTCTTACCTTCTATATTAGACCAGATTGATTTTGCTGGAATGATAAACGGTTAATGGCAACAACACAAACAGACCCGTATTATGCGGGTCTGTACTTTTAAGGAGGTTTTTATGCAAATGAGCATGAGTAAAGCCGCCGTTCCAAAAATTCCGTGTGTTGGAAATTTCGGCACGGCGTTGGTAGAAGAGAGCGAACGTGCAAAAAAAAGGATTGTGCTTACCAGTTTTATTGCAGTCTTGTTAGCAGCAATCAGCTTTCTATTAATAAAAACGGTATGGGCTAATGCATTAAGTGGAACATTGGAAAACATGGCTGATGAATGCCGGGGAAATTTAACAACGGTTATTCTTGATATGTTTTTCGGCGATAATGGAACCACGTTTTTGCAGTCAATGCTAGATGCAGGCTCGGTAATTGTATCTGTCCTTAAGGGTATTGGAATGGGTATTGTGTTAGTCATTATCTATATGGAAATTATCCAAGCTGTGCAGCGTGGACAGGATTGTATGGATATGTGGTTGAAGCTGTTTATAAAAATTGCAGTATCTGTATTAGTCATTGTTTATATCGATGATATTTTGTCTGCAATTGACCAGTTAGGAGCTTATATCGGAACAGTAATACAAGAAGCAATTGCAAACCCTGATGATCCTGATGCAATTACAAGAGACCAATTAATTGAAGCTATATGTGGGGATGCATCCCCTGGTCTGATTAAAACTTTAGGCGGTATTTTCCAATTGTTCTTACCTTGGGTAATGCAGAAATTAGTAGTTTTAGCTGCTAAAATAGCTTCTTATTCGATTTTGATTGAAATTGCAATACGTCGTGCATTTGTTCCTATTGCTGTTGCTGAAATTGCTGGTGAAGGAATGAGAAGCCCAGGAATCAGATACTTAAAAAGATACTTAGCATTATATATACGAATTGCGATTATGGTTGTTATTGCATATGCCGGTGGACAACTTTTTGCTTGTGCAGCCGTAGATGGTACAGCATGGCTATGGGATGCACTAGCCATCAACTATGCGTGTGTAACCCTTATGGGAATGACCGGCAATTTTGCGAATGACATAGTAGGCGCATAACGGAGGTGAGACGATGGTACAAGTGGAAATGAATGCAGACATTAAAGACTTTCAACCAAAGGTGTTAAGTATATTCACAGGTAGGCAGCTTATTTGCATTATCATAGCGTGCGCATATGGGTTGCCATTTATGATGATGGCTTCGTTTATTCCAGATATATTTACCCGTATTGTGACTGGCTTTGTATTAATGGCACCGGTATTAGCATGTGGCTGGGGAAATGCCTATGGTATGCCACTGGAACAGTTTATGAAAACTGCTATAGTTGGTCTGGTTTTAACCCCACAAAAACGTAAATACAAAACAAAAAACACCTATGAGCAGGAAATAATTAAGCTCAAACGTGCTGAGAATAACACTGCTCAGGCAAAAGGGAAAAAACAGCAAACAAAAAAGAAAAAAATTACTTATGGTTCTATGAAACCTTATAAGTAGAAAGGAGCGCGGAATACCGCATTAATTATGGCAATTAAAACAGCAAAAAAAAGTAAGAAAAAGAAACTGCCAAGAACAGTGCAGGAGAGCATTCCATATACTCATATTTTTGATACGGATGGAATAATTGAAACAAAACCCGGCGTCTTTTCTCAGGCATATAAATTGGAAGACGTTAACTTTAAAACTGCTCCAGATAGCGAACAGGAAAATATGTTTCTTCGGTTTGGTGAACTGTTAAATACATTTGGTCCGGATTCCAGATTCCAGATTAGTATATTTAATCACTATGCCGATAAACAGACAACAATTAAAGATATTTGTCTTGATCCGCAAAAGGATAACTTAAATCCTATGCGGCAGGAATGGAATAACATTCTTATGCATCAAATGAGTAAAGGCAAGAACAATCTTACTCAGGAAAAATATCTTGCAATTACAACTGCTGACGATTCGGCGGAAGAGGCCTGTAAAAAACTTGATAGTATGAGTATTGAAATAAAGAAATCTATCAACAGAATCACAAAGAGCAAAAGTATTGAAACGGCCAGCATAACAGAAAGACTTGAGACCTTGCATTCCATATACAATCAGGATGATGAGGGAATGTTTGAAAATTCTTACAATGAAGAAGAAGACCGGTTTGTTTTTGATATTAACCAGCTCTACAAGGCAGGACTCACATCAAAAGATGTAGTTGGACCAAGCGGATTCGAATTCAAACACAACTATTTTAAAATGGGAAATACTTACGGAAGAGCACTTTACCTGGAAGGTATTCCTACATGGCTTTCAACGGATTTCATATCCGATGTAGCCGATATCGAATGTAATATGCTTGTCAGTGTAAATTATGAACCAATAGATCAGGCAGATGCTATGAAAATGGTACGTAATCAGATGATAAGCATAGATGGTCAGGTCGGTAAAATGCAGGGTAAGGCAGCAGAAGAGGGATATAGTGCCTCAATTCCTCCAGAGCTTGAAAGAGCACAAAAACGTGCCAGAGAACTGATGGAAGATTTAATTGGAAGAGACCAGAAGCTTTATTATGTATGCTTTACGGTAGTTGTATTTGGAAATACAATGGAAGAGTTAAAGACAAATAGCGATGCTGTTGTGCGTGTTGGAAGAAGGCATCTGGCACCAATCAAAACTTTATATTTCCAGCAGGAACAGGGATTAAACACAGCGTTACCACTTGCAACTAACTACTTACATACAAAACGTATGTATACTACAGATTCTGCATCTGTATTTATTCCATACACTTCACAGGAATTACATCAGAAGAGCGGCTTTTATTACGGAATTAATCCGGATACAAAGAAGATGATTCTTTATTCAAGAAAATTGGGTAAAAACCATAATGGTTTGATATTTGGAGAATCTGGTTCCGGTAAATCGTTTGCAGCAAAATGTGAAATGCTGATGGCTTTATTAAAGAGTGACCATAATCAGGTATACGTTATTGACCCTGATAGCGAATACTCAAAAATGGCAAAAGCATTGGATGGTGAGATTATCGCATTGTCCCCAGGTGCTAAGGTATACATTAATCCTCTTGATATGGATATTGATTATGCCGGTGATGGAGACCCGGTTGCATTAAAATCAGACTTTGTTGTTTCAATGGTGGAAATTATGCTTGGAAATGGGCAGACATTATCTTCCGAATCTAAAAGTGTCTTAGATAGATGCGTAAAAAACATTTACCGTCCATATCTGGAGCACATGATGGTGATAAGAAAAGAAAACCCAAAAATTACGTGTGATAAGGAGGCATCTCCGACTCTTAACAATTTATACCAGGAATTATTAAGACAAAATGATCTCTTAGCAACACAGTTAGCAAAGACCATTGAAATGTATACAACGGGTTCTTATTCTACATTTGCTTTCCGTACAAACGTAGAGACAAATGCAAGATTTGTTGTATATGATATAAAGGGTCTTGGTACAGGTATGAAAGACCTTGGGCTGCATATATGTACAAATGATATATGGAATAAAATGATTGAAAACAGGGTAAAAAATTATTGGACATGGTTCTATATTGATGAATTTTACTTACTGTTACGTTCGGAGAGTACAGCGCAGTTCCTTATGGAAGTATGGAAACGCTGCCGAAAATGGAATGGCGTGCCAACCGGAATTATGCAGAACACGGAAGATTTATTACGAAGTGCGACAACAAGAAATATATTCAATAACTCTTCGTTTGTAATGATGTTGTCTTTACCACAGATTGACAGAACCAATCTTTCTACGCTGCTTCAGATTTCGGATGCTCAGCTTGACTATATTACGAACAGTGATAAAGGATGCGGGCTTTTGTATAATGGAAAGGTCATTATTCCGTTTGCAAACGAGTTTCCCAAAGATAGCCCGTTATACGAGATTATGTCAACAACAGATGAAACGGCATTGGCCGGATAAAAATGGAAAAAGAGCCAGAAATGGCTCTTTTTCTTTGTAAAATTATAAAAAAATTTTCATTTTCGTACATATTATAGGTAGAGAACAATAAGATAAAGCCTCATATGTAGGCCCAATAATTTTATAAAAGAGCAGGAGAAAAAACGATGAAGAAATGCATTACTTTATTAGTGTGTTTATTATTAACTGTATTTAATACGCATCCAGTAAAAGCTGAAACTGTAAAAGATTCTACCATTGTTATAAAGGCTATGGTTGAAGAAGACGTAGATTATGATATTTATGCATATATGCAGTTTGAAGATGACCAGGATAACGGATATTCCTGGACATTATCTTCAAATACTGGATATGAAATGATGGATAGTATTCCAGCCGGTACATATATCCCAGATGCTATGTTTGCAGGAAATTTTGGAGGTACGGAGTATTGGACGTATGTAGATCCTACGCCAATGGAAGTGGCACCGGACGAAACAACGTATATAAACATCGTTGCCGGTACAAAAGAATTTGTTTCAAAATATAAGGCTTTAGCCTATGATGTCTCTGAGGATGGGGGAGCAATAAAAAACGGTTCTATTTCTGAAAAAGAAGCAAATAAGCAGCTAAAAGAGATGGGTTCTAAGGCTTTAGAATTTACAACAGAAAAAACAAATGATAATCCGACTGTCTTTGTTACGAACCAAAAAGAAGAAAAAAAGGATGTTGATGTAATGAGATATGTAAAAATAACAATCAGCATACTTATATTAATTGGGCTATTTGTTATTATGCATAAACGAAATAAACAACATACAGGCGGTGAAAAAGAATAAAAGTAGATTGAAAAACAAAATTATTATAGGGCGGCTATGTCCGCCTTATTTTTTGCATTATTTTGCACCTTTTCAAACATATTGTTTGTAGAGAACTTGAGAAAGGAGGAAGAGGTGTTTACCTCGTTAATAATATGGCAGAAAAAAATAACAATACCAGAAACAATAATGGAGCTGGCGGAACAAATAGTTCTGGGCCAGGTCCCCAAAATGGAAAAATTCCTGTAAACACAGAAAGTTTTGTAGCTTCCCAAAATATTGATACGGAAACATTACAACAAACAATAGGTGAAGCTGCAATGAATCCATATGGTAATACGGAAGTTGTGCAGGGACAAAAGAAAACAAAGGAATGGGGCGAATATGCTCTTGGAAGTTTAGGCGTAATCGGCGGAGAAACATCTTTTGCACAAATAGACGATTACCTTATGAATACGGATCATTCCAGCACAGGTTCCATCATAAAGGGGTATGTACTTGCAGATAACTCCAAGAATACAAAAGATAGTTCGGAAGATGAAGTAAAATTTACAAATCAATATTCTGATGGAAAACTGTCACGGGAGGATGCAATAAACCGGGCTGAAAAGCAGGTGGATGATTACCTTCTTTCACATAATATTGTTTTAAATTCCGATGCACATCATGCAAATACAAACGAACTTAGACAAGCAGTAGCGACTGGACAGCTTGGAAATATAAAACTGTCCGACAATATGAAAACCGTTTTAAATGAAAAAATCAATATAATGGAGCAAAAAGAACATTACCGTATTGCTTCAAACCAAATGCGGAAGCCTGCTCATATTGTAACTTCAGCGTCTAAGAAAATGTATGGTAATACAGAAGTTGGACAAGGATATAAAAAACAGCAAAAAGTTGTAAAATATGCTGTTAATACATTATCTGTGGCTACGGCAGCCAAAAACCTGCATGATACTCAGAAAATGAAACATAGTATAAAATCTACTATGAAAAAGAATCAAAAAAATGAGGAAAAACTCCGGCAATTGAACTTCAAAGAGCAGGTTGCTAGAGGTGGGTTGCAAGAAAATAAAGAAGCCATTGCAAAAATTCAAAAACAGAGGATAAGAACAGAAAAGAAAATTCAAAAAAACGAGAGTATTGTTAAGGCTAAAAATCAAAGACGTTCTGACAAAATTAAAGTCCGTACTCAAAAAATGAAAAAAGTTAATGACTTTAATAATAAAACCATCGTAGGAAAAACTTATGTAATTGCAAAAGCGGGTGGAAGAAAAGTAGTTAAAGTAGGGGGAAAACTTACACGGAAAGGCTTGTCTAAATTTAAAAAAGGGCGACAGTTAATTGGCTATACAGATGTAAAAAGAGCGGCAAGAAACTTAAAAAAACAAGCACGTAAAAAGAAAAGAGCCGCTTTTATAAAAAAGCATTCCAAATTTTTAAATTTTGCAAAGAGCTTCGTAAGCGTTACTGGAAAGATAAAGATAGCTTTAATACTTGTTGTTGTTGGAGTTATATTGGTTGTTGTCTTACTTGGCGGTATTCAGCAAATTGGAACTCTTCCGGTTATATCTATTACATCACTATTTCCTGATGATGATGGCGATGAAGAAAGCATGTCGGTTGGACAGCAAACAATTGAAGCTCTATGGAATAGAATGATGGCATATGAAGAATTAATGCAGACTGGAACAAACGATAAATATTCTGCATATGCATACGGATTGACTACTCCGGCAGTATATAGTGCAACATTGAATGGGGTCCCAATAGAAGGCTTTTCAGGAGATATAAATAGCTATGTTGGATCATATGTTTATAATGGAACATGTACTGTTGAAGAAGAACAGGTTACATATGATGGCGAGACAATTCCTGATTATACTCCGCCAACAGTAACGGATGCATCTACAAGAAAGAATATTAAGGTTGTATTCCATACCAATATTCCGAGAGACCCAACAAATTCGGAACAGACTTTTTATTATGGTATCAAAGGACAACAATTTGACGATACCGGCTTCCGGAGAGATGGATATTATCTTGCTGGCTGGGCTTTAAAAAGTAGTGATACGGAACCAAAATACAAGCCTTATAACAGGGTTATAGATTCCTTTATATTGAATCGGGCACCTTCTGTAGATTTGTATGCAATATGGAAACCGGTAGAAACACAAACAGTAGAAGTAACCTATACTGCATCTACAACGGGAGATGTAAAGGTTGTAACGTCAGATGAATTAACTGGAGATTTAAAAGACCGTTTTTCTTCTAATGCAGTAGAAATTAATGTTGCATATATAGATGAAAACGGACAAACACAGTATGTATCAGAAGATGGAGAAGCTATTCCATTTACAACAAATACACTATTTAAAGCAATAGTATCTATGGCCGCAGTTGCAACAGAAAATGATGATGTTGACTACGATACTTTTTACGGTTATTGTGAAAAAATATTTGATATGGCAATTGGTGGTTTCCGGGGATATTCAGTTGATTACACAACGGTAAATCTGGATGGTACTGCTGACGGAGATTATGCCTATACCTGGACCGGAGATGATGGCAGAACCTATCGTGCAGATGGTGCAAGGCTTACCGCAAAAGCAACTCTTTATGTGAATGCGGATATCGGGTATATGATGTCTCATGATGATACAACTGGAGAATGGTTTACCGACAATTATGGTATCGAAAATGATTTCGAAGGATGGACAGACGATAATAAGGACTGGGCATTAACATTCTTTGAACAATCAGATGAAGACTGGACGGATATGTATAATATTTCCTTCCCTGGCAACTGTGCTAGTATGCTTGGCAGTGAGGATGCTGATAATTATCTGGCAGAAATTGAAGCAAATTATGGCGGAGAGCTATCGGAAGATAGAAAATGGTTGATAAAAACTGCGCTTCAGGAAGTTGGAAAACATTATTACCTATATGGCGGTGGACATACCGCAGATGGTGGTGCCGGATTTGACTGTTCTGGATTTGTATGTTATGTACTGTATCAGTCTGGAGTAGATTACAACTACAACTATCGAAGCTGCGTGGCTTTGAAAGACAGCTACCTTGCGTCATCACATGAAGCTAGAAAACCAGGGGACCTTCTTATAAAGAACGGAACGGCTGGTGGAACAACTTCCTCAGCGAACCATGTAGCTATTTACCTTGGTACACTGACCATTGATGGTGTTACAGATGAATATACCGTAGAATGTACAACAACGAACAAAGGCACACCGCAAGAAATATCCGGTGTCCAGTTTAGAAAGTACAGCGGAAGAAAGAATTATAAATATGTAAGAGCAATTGATTAACAAGGAGCAGGGCAATATGCCCTGCTTTTCTTGTAGAAAGACCTGAAAAATAGAAAATATCGTACATATTATAAATAAGGAAGAAACTCGTAATCAAAGAAAGAAAGGAAATATAATATAAATGCTTACAGAAGAACAGAAGAAGCTAATCACTATTGCAAAGACCGGAAGAAATATCTTTTTGTCTGGCGGAGCCGGAACAGGTAAATCATATGTTATGCAGAAATTGATTTCAGAACTAAGAAAAGAAGGGAAAAAAGTGCTTGTGACAGCACCAACAGGAATTGCAGCTATTCATGTAGGTGGTGCAACACTTCATCGTACATTTCAGATTCCGTTTGGTCCATGTCCAGAGCTAAAAGGGCATATACCAAAGGAAATTTTGTTTGCCGATGTCATTATTATTGACGAAATTTCTATGTGTAGAGCTGATGTGTTCGATTATGTTGCAAATGTTATTCTCAAAACAGAAGTAAAAGAGAAAAAGACTATCCAGCTTATTGTATGTGGAGATTTTTGCCAGTTACCGCCGGTTGTAACAAATGCAGATGCAGAGTGTCTTAGCTCAAAATATGAGGGATTTTATGCGTTTGAATCAGCTTCTTGGGAGATGTTTGATTTCTTAACAATTCTTCTTAAAGACATTATCCGGCAGGAAGATAAGGATTTTGCAAGAATGCTAAATGATATTAGAGTTGGAAAGCGAGCAGTTGTAGGAGAGATTTATGCCCATTCTAACAAAAATCCAATAAAAGATGCAATCACATTGTATGCAACCAATAAAAAAGCAGATGAAAGAAATCTTGCGGAATTACATAAGTTAAATGCCCCAATAACAAAATTTACAGCAACTATTTCTGGACAAGTTAATAAAAATGAAGAACCAGTACCGGAAGAAATCCAATTAGCTGTAGGGGCAAGAGTAATGTTTGCAATAAACGACTCAGAAGAAAGATTTGCAAATGGTACATTTGGTATCGTTACGGCAGTTAGGGCTGGCTTTGTAAAAGTAAAAATTGACGACGGCCCAGTGGTAGATATTTATCCTTTCGAATGGACCATCAATAAATATACGGTTAAAAGGGTTCCGAATAGCGCAAAAGAGGAAATTATCACAGAAAAAATAGGTTCTTTTTCCCAGATTCCACTGCGTTTGGCATATGCTATTACCATGCATAAAAGCCAGGGACAAACTTATGAAAAGGTTAACCTTGACCCATATTGCTTTGCAGAGGGGCAGTTTTATGTTGCATTATCCCGTGTAAAAACAATCGATAACCTACATTTCCTTGTACCGCCAAAGACAGAATATCTTATAACTGATTTGAGGGTACAGGATTTTTATAAAAATCTTGCTAAGTAGATACAGCTTCCCATATAATGTGTGTTATACTTACATATAATGGCTATGATTTGGAAGGGAGATTCGAAAAATGGATGAAATTTTAAATGCAAAAAGAGCTGTATATAGGGAACAGTTTAATAATATCTGCGCTGATTTTTCAATTTACCGCTTAAAGCATAACGTTGACGAAAACTTTATCTCTGTAGAAAAGCAAGTATGGGAATGCAGGGAGAAAGCACCACATATGACTTATGAGGATATCGAACAATTCGAAAGCTGCTTAGTTATGGCACAGGCATATTTGGCACGAAAGGAGATTTTTGAATGAGCGAATTTGGAAATGAGTACTCTGCTGAGGAATTTCGGCAACAGTATGAACTTATAAAATCTTATCTGGTTACTGGAAAAGATCCGTCTTGCAATACAAATACTATTCTTGTTAATGGACAGCCGGGAGCCGGAAAATCAAATTATGAGGCAGAATTATCGAAAAATTGCATTATTATCGATACGGATGAATTCAGACGTTTTCATCCACGGATTGAGACTATTAAAAAATTGGATGCTGAAGAATACGCAGAACGGACACAAGGATTTGCTAGTTCAGTGACGGAAAAACTTATAACTGAATTGTCAAAGGACCGCTACGACCTTGTAATAGAAGGAACGCTACGGACAGCAGAAGTCCCGATTAATACCTGTATGAAATTAAAAGAAAGCGGTCATAAGGTTGATTTGGTTGTAATCGCTTGTGATGCGTGTCAGGCATGGGAATCTACAGTCACAAGAGCAGAAGAAATGTTGCAGCATAAGTTGAAACCACGCCTTGTACCAATAGATAAATATGACTACAATGTAAGACATATTGTAGAAAATTTGAAAACCGTTAAAGATAAAGGCTGCTTCGATTCTATTTCCCTTGTTACAAGAGAGGGAAAATCAATCGACTTAAAAGGGCAGAGCCCTGAAACAGCATTAGAAAAAATTCTTAATCTGGATAAATGGAGCCGGAATTTGTCACAGTACGAAACAATGTATTTACAAAACAAGATGAATATCATTAAACAGGAGCTGATTAGTCGTGGAGTACGATAATTTATTTCATGTACATACAAAAAGATGCGGACATGCCAGTAATGAAACTGACACTGATTATATCCGCACTGCATTAGAATTAAATGCAAAGTCGATATATTTTACGGATCATGCTCCTTTTCCAGAAAATATCTTTGGAAACAGAATGAAAATGGCGGAATTGGGTGAATACATTAATGCACTGGCAGAATTAAAGGAAAGATACAATCATAAGATAGGCATTAAGGTAGGACTTGAAATAGAGTATTTCCCTAAGTATAAGCAATATTATTGTTGGCTAAAAGAAAATTACGGCATTGATTTGTTTCTTGGGCAGCATATTTGTGCTTATAATGGTAATTACAATTTTGCGTATAAGGATAAAAGTAAAGAATATGAATGGTTAGCAGAATCTATTCTTGAGGGATTGGATACTGGCTTTTTCTCTGCATTACTTCATCCAGAAAGGATATATAAAAATAGCCAGTCATGGGGTGAACAACAGATATTAGCTGCAAAGGCTATATGGAAAACTACTAAAGACAAAAATATTCCAATAGAATATAACTATTCTTCAGTGGTAAACCCCAAAATAAAATATTGGCATTCGAATTTCTGGGCATACAAGGCTCATGACAATATTATATATGGATTAGATGCACACAGCACAAAAGATTTGCGTATGGGAACTGATTTTTTCAGGGTAGTATCTGAAGCATAAACACTCAACACTCTTATTATTCTAATAAGGGTGTTTTTTGTTGTAGAAAACATCTGTTTTTATATGCTTTTACATTTATGTATGAATTAACACATAAAGGACATTTTTACAAAAATTTTCTTCCCAATCATACATATTTAATATGGAAGGAGATTTCTATGAAACGACGAACTGCAATAGACTTAAACCAAATGTATATGATTTGTGATGAAAAGACCGGATTACCTTACATGGATGAAGAACGTTGCGCTTATTTATTTCCAGATGAAATGACAGCTGATTCCTTTATTGAAATACATAAGGAAACAAAAAAAGCTTCGGCTCAATTTTATACAGAAGAAAAACTTAATGCAAAACTGTATAAGCTTGGGTTTACTAACGTTACTGTCTATAAAGATGGAGATTGGGAAAATCATCCTATATATAAGGAAGTATTACCGCTTGATTATTACAATAATTTACTTGCTGCAACAATAACTCTTATTAAAAAAACCAAAAAGAAAAAATATATAAGAGAATTAAAACATTGCGAATTTCTTGTACCTGTAAAAATCAAGAATGGAGATAGTCCGGAAATCTTTTATGCAACAGCAGAGATAAAAAACAGTGATGAAAAAATGCAGGTTGTTTTTTCTGATATTGATGAATTTAATGCATGGAGCGAGAGTATGCCGGATTGGGAACTTTTGAAAATGAACTATATTTCGCTCAGACAGACCCTGCATAAACGAGATTTATTGTTTAATCCTAAAGGTAATATTTTATTGTTAAAAAATCATTTATTACCAGCGACAGAAGAGGAGGAAGAATAAATTGGGAATATTTAAAAGACCTTATTATTATGTACCACCTTGTCCAAAATGCCAGAGCAGAAAGACCGGACGATATGTGAAAAATCCAGTTGTGAAGCAAGATAGGGGATATATATTCGAAGAATCATTAAAGAATGGTGAGATTGTAGAAGAAACAGATATTGTTCCGGTTGAAAATGCATTCTGTTGTGACTGTGGGCATGAATGGAGCTGCTATATCGAAACCATATGGCTCACTCCACAAGAGATATTAAAGCAAAAAAAGGCCCGTAGAATAGAAGGGTTAAGTGAAGAATTAGAAAATGAAAAAAGAGAAGAAAGAAAAAAAGAACCTTTTGCAAAGAAATTTTTTAAATCACTTTTTTTCGGAAAATAGGAGGAAATAAACATGGCATCATCAAAAAAGAGACATTATTTATACATATTAAAAGAAGCAGATGTAATCAAAAGAGATATGGAAAAGAACAATCTTGCCGGTACAAGTGATTATGAACAGATTTGTACAATGTGGGATTTAGCATTTGTTGAGCTGCTTAATACAAGAATGCCTTTTTTCTATATGGCAGAAGACGATATTGTTCGAATTGCTATTGATGAAAAATTCTTTGATATGAGTGCTGACCGTCTGTGCAATTTTATTGGGAAACCAAGCTTTGTAGAGCTTATGAAACGGACAGACTTTAAAAATATTGACGACGATGACAAAGAAGATGATAAGGAATCAGAAGCTTTTGCATCCGAATTTGAAAAACTTAAAAATAAAATTCTTGGTGGCGCTACTGTAAAAAAGGAAAACACCAATTCTACACAAGAAAAAACGGATGAGAAAGAAACAAAACCCGTTCAAAAAACTAATAATTTCGCACCACCGGCAGTTCCTCCTGGAACAACAATAGAAGAAGTACGGAATTACCGGAGCCAGAACGGAACAACATATGCCATTAATACGACAGAGCTGGCCTTTATGGGATTAGAACCTGGAATTGGTACAACATACACTGCAGTTATGTGTGCTATGGCATTATCAAACGATTATAAAGTGGCATACTTTGAGTTTAATGATACCGGGCATATTTACGCTTTAGCAAAATGGATTTTGGATGAAGAACCTAATGGCATGACAAGTATTGAACTTGGCGGCGTAGACTTTTATTTTGGAATTGACTACATGACATTTATCTCTGATTACAAGGATCAGTATGATTTTGTGGTAATTAATTACGGAAATATACAGGATAACAACAATATGTCTGAGTTTATCCGCTCCGGAAAGCGATTTATTATTGCTAGTGGTATTGACTGGAGATTAGGCAAATTGGAAGAGTTTTACAAAAATTGCGAATACGATAGAACTGGAGCAATTATGTATCTTGTACCTTTGGCTTCTGACGAGATGTTGGCTACTGTTAAGAATATTACAAGTAAAAACACGGTGGTTTCTGTTCCGTATTGTGCAAATCCTTTCGAACCTACAGAAGAAGTAATGCAGAAACTGTTTACTTCTCTTAGAATAGAGGGTAATCATAAAAAGGAAGAAGAAGTGCCAGAGAAGAAAAAAGGATTTCACTTTGGATTAAAAAAATAATCTTTATAGGAGACAAATTCAAAACAAACCTAAATCTTAAATAAGGATTCCAAGCTATTCATAACTTGGAACCCTTATTTTTTTTTTGAACTTTTCTGAAAAATGTAAAAATCTAAAAAAAATGAACCTAATCGTACATATTGTATATGCAGAACAAAAAGAAAGAGGGGTGAAGCCTATGGGCGGCTATAAAGGAGGCGCGGCCGCAAAATTCAGAAAAGATGTAATAAAACAAAAAAAAATAGTAGAAAAACAAGAGGAAAATCAGTCTGAAAAGAATGTAAGTAAAGATTCTACTCAGGAATTACCTATTGCTGATGTGATAGGAATAAGAAAATTGCCTCAAGTACACATAGAAAAACATCCGTTTTTACGAAGTGTAATGTTCGCTATTTGTTTTCTGATTATTGTGGCACTTATCTTTCTTTCCGCTTTTGCAATTATAACATACATTTCCCCAGACAAAGGACAGGAAATTATCGATATGGTACATACGTTCTTTGAACAATGTCAGTTTTATTGGGGACAGCTAACAAATAAATAGTTTAAGAAAAAGAAAGGAGGAAGGGCTTTAGATAGCCCGGACTAAATTATGAAACAGTTATTTGAAGAGTATGGTGGAGTTATTATCACCGTAGCAGTTATTGTAGCATTGATCACAATTATTACAGTAATTATGGCTACAAATGGAACCGTGCAGACAATGTTTACCGATTTGCTTACCACAATGAAGAACAAGGTAGATGCAGCTGGTGGAAACGGCGGTATTGCTTTTGTACCGCCTTTGTCTCTGCGGTAAACAAATAAGCCTCGTCAAATATGGCGGGGCTTATTAATTATAAAAAAGAGGATGGTGAAACCGTAACAGGATTTTATGAAAGAAAATGTATTAGAAATAAAAAAAGAAGATTTTGGACCATTTTTACCTTATCTTGAAAATCCGCTTGTGACAGATATTGATTTCCAGGGGCATTCTCTCTGGATTACAGATGATAAAGGCACACATAAAGTAGAAAATACAGCAGACTTTACAGAAACATTTATCGAAACATTCTGTTGTATGGTTGCTAATCGTGTAAATAAGCAGTTTAACAAGAGTCGTGGTAATAATGTCCTTGAAGCTGAAACAGATACCTTAAGAATTGAAATTGTACATGAATCAGTAGCTTTATCCGGTAGAAGTATTACCATTCGAAAATCTATGCCGTATATAAAACAAACGATGGAATCCATGATAACAGATAAATATTGTGAACCGGAAACACTAGCGTTGCTGATTAATTGCGTAAAAAGTAAACTGAATTTTGCTTTTTGTGGCAAGCCTGGTGTTGGCAAGACAGAATTACTTAAATTCATGACACAATTTATTACGGATAAAGCTATAACAATCGAGGATAATCCAGAAATTCATTATGGAGAAATCAATCCCGGAAGACCTTATCAGGAATTAAAAGTTGATGAAGAACGATTTTCTTATACAGCAGCGATTAAGACTTGCCTCCGTCTAAATCCAAAATGGATTTTACTATCTGAGGCTAGAAGTGAAGAAGTTGCGTATCTTCTTGAAGCATGGAGCACTGGCGTTTCCGGAATGACAACATTACATACAGATAGTGTAAGAAAAATTCCTGACAGAATTGTTAATATGATTGGAAATGAAGGAGATACATCTAATATTAGAAATACCGTATATGAATTTCTTAATGTCGGAATTCTTATTGGACGGCGAATTGACCCAGACACAAATAAACGATACCGCTATATTAATCAGATGTGCTTTTTTGCAAGAGAATTTGACACTGTTGCAAAAGTAACAAAAAACAGAGTGTATATGGTTGTGGAAGATGGACATATCGTATCAAATACATTGCCTGCTGACGTTATAAAAGCAATGAAGAAAAAATATATAGACACCCCTTTTAAATGTAAAGAGGTTGATGCGGTATTAGAAAAATTAAAGGAAGGAGGGGCAGATGAATAATCTGCCACATTAATATGGCAAACAAAAAAAATAAAGCAGGAAAAGAAAAAACAAATAGAAAGCGTTCCTTATTTCTCCCTCAAAATTTAAAAAGAGAGATAGAAGGTTATGGTTATAGCTTTTCATACAAGAAATATGCGGCCTACTTTGCATTAGCTGCCTTGGCAATAATTGTGATTGCACGCCTTTTTGCTTTAAATCTTACATTCTCTATTATTTTATTTGCACTCAGCATTGCTTTTGTCCCATTTTTTGTACGCGATTCTTATATGCAAAAAAAGGCAGAAGATGAATATATTGATGCAACAAAATATGTAGAAAATATGCTGTATTCATTTATGAATACAAAGAAGATTTTGGAATCTTTAAGGGATGTCTCACAACTTTATGAAACCGGTGAACTAAAAGAATGCATTGAAAAGGCAATTGTATATATTGAGCAGGGTGATTACAAGGAAGAAGCCTACAGTGAGGCATTAGCTATTATTGAAAGAAAATTTCCATCAAAGCGTATTGCAAATGCTCATAATCTTATGATTGCAGCAGAACTTTATGGTGGAGACTTTGAAGGATCGGCAAGAATTCTTCTTGAAGATAAGAAAAAATGGGTGAATAACACCAATGTAATGCGTGTTGAAAAGAAAAAAAAGTATAAAGAGCTCGCTCTTTCTGCTATTGCCAGTGGAGCGTTATGCGCCATTATTACTATCGTGTATAATAAATTGCCAGGCAATATCAATATAACAAACAATGTTATTGTACAGGGCTGTGCGGTAATTACAATGTTTTTACTTCTGCTTATTGCAAAAAGAGGAAGCACAAAACTTAACACCGACTGGGTAAAAGAAGATTCATTAAATAAGAGCAAAAATTCTGTAGAAAAATACAATGAATTACTGTCATATGATGCAAAAAAAGAAAATATGAAGAGTTTAATTTTCTCAGCTATTTTCTTTGTTGGTGCAATTGTAACAGGTGTATTGAAAATTAAAGTTGCAGCAATTATCTTAGGAATTATCGGTCTTTTTGTATTGTTGTCATCCAGACTTGGATATAAAGTATTGTATCGTTCTGTAAAAAATGAAGTTATGCTTGCATTACCTGCGTGGTTTGTACAGTTAACACTGTTATTGCAGGAAAACAACATTAAAAATGCATTAACGAAGTCTATGGCAACCGCACCGGAAATTATTAAGCCGGAACTCACACGTTTATTGGAGCGGACAGATACTAATCCAAATGATATTAATGCATATACCGATTTCTTTGCGTTCTTTGATATTCCGGAAATTAACTCAGCTATGCAGGTGTTATATATGGTAGGAGTAACCGGAAGTGGAAATACATCAAAGCAGATGCAATCATTGCTTGATACCATCTACGTTATTCAGGAAAATGCTGAAAAAATAGAGGCAAACGAAAATATTTTAGGACTTTCTAATATGTTCAAATACCCTATGTTGGTCGGAAGTGCAAAACTTATCGTAGATCTGGTTATGTTCATTCTTGTAGCATTGCCAGCAATGATGTCTATTTAAGGAGGTACTTGTATGGAATCAATCCCAAAAGTGTTCTTTTCCTTATTTTTGTTTTTGATTGTTACTGTGCTTGGCATTAACATTATTAATGCCGGACAAAACAAAAGTGAGGCAGAATCTTATAAAGCTGAAGTAATAGCTGAAATTGAAAACAGCAATTTCAGTGATGAAGTAATATCTGAATGTGTGTCAAATGCAGAAAAAAATGGATATACATTAACGGTAAATAAAACCGTAGTAGACGCCGATGCAGAAGAGTATTCCGCAGAGGTTGTCTTAGGATATACCTACAGTATTCCATTGTTAAACGTAGATAGTACACATTATATCCGTGGCGTGGCCAGATAAGGAGGATAGGTGTATGAAGAAGATATTTGAAGAATATGGAGAAGGCGTGATTGCTCTGCTTGTAGGCGGAGTAATCGTAGGCTTATTCATGCAGGTGCTAATATTGGCACAATAGGAGGTCTCTATGAAGAAAATATTTGAAGAATACGGCTCCGTAATTATGGGTGTAATGGTTGTTGGAATATTTTTGACAATAGGATTAGCAATGCTTGCACAAAATGGGACACTGTATCAGGTTGTAGAAACATTAGAAGCTAGTCTTTGTGGCTCATAAGAAAGGAAGGTGTATTTTATGAAAGCCTTGTTTGAAGAATATAGTGGCGTTGTTATTTCGATATTTTGCGTAATTTCTGTCCTTGGAATTTTATTTTTTGGCATAACAGATAAAAACGGAAATCGTGGAATTTACAATATTCTCGGAGCCGAAGTAAACAATTCCAGTTCAACAGAAGCTCCGGATAATGGTTCTTACAATGCTATGGATGGTTATGCTAATAAGGCAAAACCTACTGTAGAACAAAGAAAGAAGCGTGTCGTTGCAGGAACTGCATATAACATAACAGATCTATTTAAAGTAACCGATTCTCAAGGTGATGATGCTACTATCAACAAAATAACATCTATTACACTCAATACTGTATCAGGTGATGTTGATAAAACATCCTCATATGCTTCAGACACGAAAAGTATTACTTTTCCGGAAAAAGGAACCTATACGATTGTAATGAAAGTAAAAGACCGGCAGACTGGCAAAAAAACAACAATCAGTACGAATGTTTTAGTAAATTCAAGATAAGGAGGAAGTTTAAATATGAAGCATATCGTTCAATATGCACTTATGCTTATTATAGCCGTGACAATCATAGTAAGCATCGTATCTATAGAAAATACCAATGGACATAAAATGGAATTGGATACAAATATAAGTACGTGTGCCGAAAATGCTTTTGAGTCTCTTTATAAGCTTAGCAGCTATGATAGCTTAGGTGATACACAAAAAACAGAAACGCTAGAGAGAGAGTTTGAAAAGGAACTAAAAAATTCCATGAATTCTATTTCTAATGTTGAGGTCCAATACAATTACGTCAACGTGGAAAAAGGAATACTTGATGTAAAAGTAGAAGTGACGTATAAAAGTAGTCTTGGAGTTGATGACAAAATAGAACAAACCAAAATGGTTATTTATGAAAAAGACAAAACGATTGAGGAAAAACCATCTAAAACACATACTGTAACATTTTATCTTGACGATGGCAGCGTCTACAAGACGAAAAGGGTGTCTGAAAAAGACAATCTCACATTACCGGAAAAACCGAAAGAAGAAGGAAAAACCTTCGGCGGTTGGAAAGACAGTGCAGGTAATATAGTAAACGAAAATACAATAATTACAGAAGATATAAATTGCTATGCAATTTTTGACTAGGAGGCGAATGGTAAATTGGAAAATGCAATAAAAAGAGGCGATATTTTTTATGTTAGTAAGGGCAGTAATGGACAAACTGGAAGCGAACAATATCCAGACCGTCCGGCACTGATTGTAAGCAACAATGCAAATAACGCATCATCTGGCGTAGTGGAAATTGTATATCTTACGACACAGCCGAAGATAGATCTTCCAACACATGTTACTATTTGTAGTACAGGACGTGAATCAACGGCCCTTTGCGAACAAATTACTTCCGTTTCAGTGGAAAGAATAAAAAATTATATCGCAAGTATTGACGATCATGAAATGGAAGAAATTGACCATGCATTAAGCATATCAATAGCTATCAAACAAAAACACAAAACTCCACTTAATAATGAATTCATCCGGATACAGACGGAACGTGACACATACAAAGAATTGTATGAGCAGCTTTTAAAAAATATTATGCAAAAAACCGATTAATATTCGCAAGAAAGAAGAATAATCGATAAGAAAGAGTCAAAAATGGCTCTTTTTTATTTTGCCTGAAATCTGACATATTGTAGATATACATTGAACATAAGGAGGAATAAAGAATGTCATCTACAAAAAAATCAGAAGAAAAAGTATTAACTATGAGAGATTTAGAAGAACGGTTTACAAAAGTGGTGTCACTGGCATTAGAAAAAGGATATGTTATCAATTTTACTAAGAGCAGTGCAGATGATTTATTATTGTATACTCGCAATAAAAAGCTACCACCAATCTTACATATCTATATGTGTGGAAGATTTTTACCAGACAGCCCATGTGGTGATTGTAAAGAAATTGTTGTTGAAGAAATTTACGACAAGCATTTATTATACGAGGATTTAAGAACGTATGATAAAACCCAGGTATATTCAGAACGCTATTTTACATATCGTGATTGGAAAGTAGATGTTTATTGCAAGTCGGCAGAAGAAATCCGTAAATTAAGGAAAAAGCAAAATGAAAGATATGCAAGAGCAAGAATTTTAGACCATTACTATGAAAATCTCAGTAAAAAATTATCACAGAAGCAGCTGCAGGAAATTGTTATGAGAATCTTAAAAAAGAAACACTTGGCAAAATCCTGGTTTAAAGATGTGAGTATCGAAGAATGCAATGTGGAAATAATGGAATACGGGTATTTACGTATTACATTCCCGGATGGTAAAAGAAATAGATTATTCTTTGATACAGAATGGAATGCGCAGTAAAAAGGTGATATTTATGGGAATTGGCTCATTAACAGTTTTCTAAAGTAAAGGCAGGGCATAAGTCCTGCTTTTATTTTGCTCAGAATCAGACATATTGTTAGTAAATAAAACTTAAGGAGGTTTTTATATGGAAAATATTAATTGGATGTTATTGGCAAATCATGCTCAAAGAGAACTGTGTAATGAAAATATTGATTGGAATAGTAAAGATGCGGTAATGAAAGCTGTTCAACAAAATGGAATGAATTTACAGTATGCCTCAGAAAAATTACGTGGTGATAAAGACATAGTATTTTCAGCTGTTAAAAGTGATGGAATGGCTTTAGAATTTGCTTCCGATAAATTACGCAATAATAAAAGTATTACATTGGCAGCAATTAGACAAGATGGGGCAGCCTTAGAATATGCCTCGGAGAAGTTACGTAATAATAAAAAAATAGTCCTTTCAGCTGTTAAACAAAGCGAATGGGCTTTAGCATATGCTTCCGATAAATTGCGCAACAACAAAAATATAGTAATGGATGCAGTTCGACAATATGGACATAGTTTAAAATATGCTTCAAAAGAATTGCGCAATGATAAAAATGTCGTTATGTTAGCAGTTCAACAAGATGGATTTGCTTTAGCATATGCTTCCAAGAAGCTATGTGATAATAAAGAAGTGGTTATGACAGCCGTAACACAACATGGCTTAGCTCTACAATATGCTTCCGAAAGACTACGTAACGATAAAGATGTAGTTATGACAGCCGTAACACAACATGGCTTAGCTCTCAGTGATGCCTCCGAAGAATTGCGTAACGATAAAGATGTAGTTATGACGGCCGTAACAAAATGTGGAAGAGCTCTCAGTGATGCCTCCGAAGAATTGCGTAACGATAAAGAGACAATACTAACAGCTGTCAAACATAATGGGAAAGTTTTAGAATATGTACCAGAAGAGCTGCGTAACGATAAAGAAGTGGTGCTAAATGCCGTTCAACAATACGGAAGGGCTTTAAAATTTGCTTCAGAGGAGTTATGCAACGATAAGGAAGTAGTACTAAATGCTATTCAACAAGATGAATGGGCTTTAGCATATGCTTCCAAAGAACTACAAGATGATAAGGAAATTGCTTTGACAGCACTTCAAAATGGTTCTGATATGTTTATATATGTTTCTCCAAGGCTTAAACAAGACCAAGAGGTGCGAAAAGCTGCCGGATTGGAACCGGATATAGATACAGTGTTAGGGGATGCGAAAAAATGGTGCCAGGAACATAATGATGCACCGACAGCACAGCCAAAGCTTAATATTGAACGATAAACGATAAAGGCAGGACATAAGTCCTGCTTTTATTTTGCCAAGAATCGAACATATTATTTGTAAATATTGAATATAAGGAGGATAAACAAGTGAATATCAAAAAGATTTTTAAAGAAAACAAAGTGGTTTCAGAAGTAAGTAAGATTGAACAGTGCTCCTGTGTTAACGTGCAGTTTTTGACATCGAAGAAAAGAAAAGATGAAACGGAACTGACGGTGGAACACAATATACTTACAAAAGGAGGTATTGAGGAACTTAATGAGTTATTCTGTTCGTTAGTGAAAGAATTGGATACGACTCCAGATTCTGTTACCGGCATTACTATTGTAGCATCTGCAAATAGCAAGGCTGCATTGGAACATATGGGGTATTAAGAAGGAAGGAGTATTATTTATGATGATTTTAGAATTTTTAGGAATTTGTCTTGTTAATGCGATTATCGCTTTAGTTTCTGGCAGACCGTATAAGTGGTCCATTGTTGTTATAAGCTGGGTATTATTTGAGCTTATTTATGCATTCTTTTTTTACAGAGATGTGCCGGAAACGGGTGAGACAACTAAAAAGAATTAGATGGAGGAAAATAAATTATATGTCAGAAAAAGAAAAAGCAATTATTGAAGACAATCTGAGAGCTTATGAGAACAATTTTGGGTATATCAAAATTGTCAAAGAAGAGTGTGGAAAAGGTTTTTACGTTTTCACAAGCGAAGAACGAAGCGAAAGCGGATGCTGGACACAGTTCTGTTATAACATCGACTATCTTAATGGTTGGTTGTACGGATGCGTGCAGGCTGCAAATGGTGTCATGAAAAAAAATGCAAAAAAATAAGTAAAGGTAATTACATACAATTTGGAGGAATATCAATTATGAATGAATTATTTCAGACAGATAAGTATAGTATTGTCTATGGAGATTTTCACGGAGAACCGGGTCAGGAACTCTTTAGATGCCCAAGAGAATTAGACGATGTTGATTTGCGAAAATATGTAAATGAAAACCGCTGTTTATTAGGATTTGAGCCAGATACGGATGGTTCATTACAGAAAGAATCAGATTCCTATCTTGGATATTATAGAATGTACTTTAGAGATGGTACATGGCACGGAAGATGGATGGAAGAGAGCAAGAAACTTGATGAGATTGCCTGCCATGGAGTAGATGAAATCATTTCATGGTTAAAAAGAATGTTTCCACATGGATGTGATTGGGTGATGGAAACCTATATGCAACGTTATCCAAACTGGGGTGCCAATAGATGCTTATTAAAACCTGTTTTTTCAGATCACTATAAGGTGTTGTTTGATACGACTTACAAAAATGAAGATTACCCAGTACGCATTTACGTGTACGAATAATTTGTAACAAATGGCTCTTTTTTTGCTTACAAGCCATATGAATACTAACAAACAACATTTTTATTTTTATTTTTTTTGGAATCGTACATATTGTAAATGTAGGAATAATAGAAAATTGGAGTTAAGAAGAGTGAACGTGAACTGCTTTTGCTCCAAAAATTCATTTTTTTTCTTTAAAAACTTAATATCGAAAAAAGAAGGTTGATTATATCAATCTTCTTTTTATTTTGCTTAAAAACAAACATATTTTAAGTAAATATTGATGATAGGAGGAAAACAGTAATGAATACGAGGAACTTGTAACACTTCATAAGAAATTACACTATGCGAATAAGGGAGCGATAATAATGCTGTTATGTATTACGTTTGAAAATGAGCTATTGCTATTTATGCTGGATATGGCAACGGAAGAAGAGTGTTTGAAAGCAATAGAAAAGGCTAAAGAAGATTATATATTCGATAAAGCTGATTATATTGTAAAGCCAGATAGAATTATTCTTCATGCATTAAAGAAAAGAAAAATACCAAGAAAACGATTGTATTGTTTAAAGGACAAAATTATCTTGCAAACAGATGCGAGCTATTCTGATGAAATACAATCTACAAAAGAATTGCTTGCATATGAAAAGAATGTAGCAGTTGATGAAATTTTTGCTATAGAAATTTAATTTACATATGAATATTGGAGGAACGCATATGATTTATAGAAATTACGGAACTGGATACAAAAACGGGATAGAACATTTTTTGTTCTTATCTGATGTCACTGACAATGATATTGCATTGTTAAACTGTTTGGGATATGAACCTTACGGAGCACTTACTATAGATGAATGCGAAGTGGATTACGGAATATTTACTATAGACGAATGTGAAGTGGAAACATGGGTAAAATACGAAAGTAAAGATTTAAAAACCAAATTGATAAAAGCTTTATTACAGACGATTACATACGATGAAATGACAAAAGAACAGAAAAAGCTAGTGACTGAATATGAAACAGAAATTTGGAAAGCAAAAATAAACGAATTAGTTATTGCTGGAAAAGATGTTACTGAAGAGCAAATTCATGATTGGTGGCTAGACTATGAATTTTCTGACGAGACAGAGATTAATTTAACTGACTATATAAAAAAGGCAAAACCTGTATGGGACAAGTTGCATAAACAGTAAAACAAAAAGAAAGGGCCAGAAATGGCTCTTTTTTATTTTATTTGGAATCAAGCATATTGTATTTGAATATTGAAAAGATAGGAGGATACAATTATGACTTAAAAACCCAATATAATAATTAAAAAAATCTTATGTAGAAAATCTTGGCAAATTAGCTATTACTTTTCAAAGCAGCACGATGCTGTATATTAACAGGGCACATGAACCCACGGAGGAATCGAAAGTGAACAAACACTTACATATGATGGAGAAAGTAACTTATATTAAAGAAAACGGATTACAGTCATCTAAGACTGTAATGGAGGAACTTTACAAATGGTCTGAATTGGAATGTTTAAGAAAACATGTTAAATTCCGGCTTTTTAAGGTGTATGGAATTGCCGAATTAAGCCAGGACGGAATTGAAGAGTCTGATATTGATGCAGAACTGTATTTTGCATTTTGCAAAGCAGTAGAACGTTATCAGTTGCATGATGATTTACCAGAAACAGAAGAAGAAAAGATGTTTATTACATACTGCCATAGATATATGGATGGCGATGTAAAACGCTTCATTGAAAAAGAGAATCGTATTTCTCATTATTACACATGGCTTCTTATGCGAATCAAAGCAAATGGTTACGATGTATTTTCAAATACTGAAGAATGCATTGAAATTATCAGAGATGCCAGAAAGAGAAAAGAAACTGGTAACATTCAGCCAGAAAAGAGTTTGGAACGATTGAGAAAAGCCTTAATCGAAAAAGACTATCTCCCGTATGACGCATCTTTGATGTTACCATATGAAGATGAAAGACTGCCATATGAGCAGCTTATTGAGATTTTACATTCAAAATTCACGAAAGATGAATGGGAACTTTTTTATGTATATTTCTTTGAATTCGACCAGAACCGGAGAAAAACCGTTGTTTCTATGTCAAAGAGATATAACAAAAGCACTACTTATATGTACAACAAAATAAGAAAAATAAAAGAAAAAGCAAGAAGAATTGTCAAATATGATTATTTCTGCGATAATTCATATATGCTTGCAAAGGAGGAAGTGGAATTATGGTAAAACTGACAGAAAAAGAAGAATTAGAGGTTATCAACAAATCAGATCGGGAACGTGCTATCTGCGACATTCAGGAACTCACACCTTTTGCGGTACCGGATGACATTGCGGATAAGGTGCTAGATGAATACTTTATCGACGTAGAGGAAGATGTGCGTGTTCAGGATGCCAAGGTTGAAATTGCCAATCGTATTATGCAGCGAGAGTGGGTAGAACGGGTAAATACACACGCAGGGTTTATCCAGTTCCTTAAAGCGTATCACGGTTACGAAATTAACCTTGAGAGCGAGACTACAATGTATTGTGGTAAAAAGCGTTTCGTTTTTGCTACAACACCGGCAGATACCTTGCTTAAATTTGCGGAACTTGGAACGGAAGTTACTATCCGAGATAAAGCCGGAAATAAAGTCAAAATTGTGGGGATTTCTATCACCCGAAAGAAAATTCGTTTTCTGTTTAATAAATAATGATAATAAAGAAAGAGTCTGAAAAGGCTCTTTTTTATTGTAGAAAAAGAATACATTTCCAAAAATATCGTACATATTATAAATAAGGAAGAAACTCATTTCATATATTTTTCAAAATTGATAAATAAGACTTGTGAAAAACAAAATATATCATTAAAATAAACACTATAGCAGAGCAAGAACTATACCATATAACTTAAGTTATTTTTACGAAGGAGAAAAGGGTTATGAAAGAAAAGTGCGATGATTTTGAAGTCATTTTTAAATATGACACAGTGAAAGTAGTATATGATAATACAGAAGTAATAGGGATTCCGACAAACAACTGGAAGAAGATGCATAAAATTCCTATTAAAGCAAAAGGCAAGGTCTTTTATGAGAATATACCACTTGGTCCAACAAAAAAGGTAAAAACATTATATATATCAGACCGAAACCATATGAAAAAGAGAATGGTGCAATATCGTCATTTTCTCAAATATACAGAATATTGTTCCTTGAATGAACCGGAACTGATACAATTAAAATATCGATATTTGTACTCACCTAAAAAATACCATAAAAAATACAACAGAATGAAATGGAGAGATGAAAAATGGCGGACAAACAAGTTTACCTCCTGGCTGAAAATGAGATTGAGAAAGAAAATAATAAGTTTTCCTACGACAATAAATATGAAGAAGAGACACTTCTAATGGATATATTTCGCAAATATCCTCTGAATGACAATATTGAGACCGTTGCAATGAAAATTGCGGTACTGGATATGGTTAATTCAACAAATTTTGTTCGCTACAAAAAGAAAATATCGCTCCGGGAGATGGCAACGTATATATGCAATATTACAGATTTTGATGAACGGGTAAAAAATGGGGATCCGACATTAGTAAACGAACTGGCAAAAACAAATGGAAATATCAACCTCTTCTCCTTTGCATCCAAGTATTGTACATATCACAATGTAGCTGTCTACAAAAACGACGATTATTCCATTTATGATGGAATCGTGGCAAAGCATCTGCCAAAATACAGTGAGAATCTAACGAAAAGAAGGATAGAACAATGGCGAAATAATCTGGATTATTCTTCGTTCGTTAATTGCATTACGGAAATTTTAGATAAAAACAACATCCATATCGATTTCCGACGCCGGAAATTTGATTATTATTTATGGTACACATACAGAAATGTAAAGTGAAACCCTTGAAAAAGAGCCGAAAAGGCTCTTTTTTATTGTAGAAAACCAAGAAAAAATAAAATTATCGTACATATTATAAGTGTAGGAGATAGCTAAGAATAAGTATTGACTTGACAAAAATACGGGAGGAAAGGTATGGGAAAATTAAAATGTCCAGAATGTGGAAGTGATTTAGAGTTAACTGTTGACGTGGTGTGTGAACATAGCCAAAAGATTAATAACGATGGTTCTCTTCACAAGGTAAAGAATATTTCAACTAGAGGAAACGTAAATGGTGCCCCATATTTGAAATGCACAGAACATAAGTGTTGCTTTACATATAATGTAGAACATGCAAGCCATGATAAGCCTGTGAAAGAGTTTGATGAATGGATAGCAGAACATTTGGAAGAGATATATCAATTAAATTGAAACTTGATTAAGAAAGTCCATTTTAAATGTACAAACTGGGGAGCGTACAGAAAACAGATACAAGAAAAGAGGCAAAAGACATGGACCAGATACAACGTGAAAAGATAGCTGAAAAGTTAAAGAAGATTAAAGCCCTTGCAGAACGTGGCGTGGGTGGTGAAAAAGAAACCGCAATGCGAATGTACGAGGAATTAAAAACCAGATATGAACTGGAAGATGAAGATATAATGATGGATGCAGTGACGCTTCACTGGTTCAGATATGTAGACGAACTGGAAGAAAAGGTGTTGCGCTGGATTTTTTGCAAAGTGACTGGTAGCACAACATATTACATTTACAGGGGTAAATACAGTCGCAGGAAGAAACGTGGGTGCGATTGCACAGAAATTGAAGCAGTAGAAATCACAGTGCTTTTCAATTTCTACAAAGCGGAATTGAAGCGAGAGTTAGAAGCCTTCTTGGTGGCGTTTAAGTACGGCAATGACCTATTCCCGGACAAAACGGCACGTTGCTATAAAGAAAACGACACAGAAGCACCAGAGAGGACAGACGAAGAAAAACGAATGTTAAAAAAGGCTACATGGTATTCAAAGTTTATGGACAAGAACAAACCACCACAGGCACTGATTGGAGAACCGGATGCGAAAGAAGATTAAAAGAAGTTAAACTGAAATTTAGAATTTAGGAGAAAAAACAAAATGGCAAAATTTATTAGAGCGTGCAAGTGTCCAAGATGCGGTAAGATTTGTAAAAGTGACGGAACTACATATGACTTAATAACAAATGGTGATGCAATTCTAGTAAACGATTTTAGTTATGAAGAATGGCATTGTGATGATTGTGATATTGATTTTGGAATAAGTGCAGTCGAAAATATTATAGAGGAATTTTAAATTAATAAACTGAAATTTAGAAAAGGAATAATTTATGTTATATAAAAAGAAAAAATATATCCCTTATTTTTCAGGCTTTAATGGCTTTAGTCCATATAAACACGAAGATTTCTATTGCTATTATGCAGAAGGATTTTGGGATAAGTATGGACTTCATTATACTTTTGAATATTCTGATGGAAAAAATGTAATAAAAGAAGAAATTCATAAAAAAGGAAAGAGATATTCAAAACCTCCATATGCATTTAACAGTTATGAAGAAATGATGATAGAGACAGAAAAATATGAACATTCTTTATGTGTAGCAAATGATGTAGGAGATATCCGCAAAGAAGCTGTATATCTTATTCTTGATTTAGATGAAAACGGAATTCTTCTCCACGATGCACATAGTTTTGATGGATATGTCTCAAAAAGAGGAACTATATTTAATATAACCAACAGTGGCTATTATGACGGGAAGAAATCATTTGCACTAACAGATAAAAACAGGCATTTAGTATTTTCAGACATAAAAAAAGCTGCCGATTATATAATGCAACATTATGGGGATTGGGCAATGTTTCATTACTTAAAGAGCTTTCCAGATAGTTTATAATTATGAATACATAAACTGACGATTAAAAGGGAGGTAAGAAGTATACATGAACTTATGCGGATTTTTAGCACCAGACGGAACATTTACGGAATGTCTTGTATGGGTTCATACCAGCATGGCTGAAATAATCTGTAAAATGACATATAAAAAGAAATGTGTTACAGGAATAGAAGCAGAAGATTTTCTCTACGAACAAGGCTATGTAGGCTTTTACTCTCGCAGTGTAAGCCATAGATGGTTAGTTAATCATCATTTTTGTATGTTAACAGATGAGCAACTTGCATTTATATTATCAAACAAAGCAAATGCTCTAAATAGTGACCAAGAAAATTCTATTAATGAATTGCTTCAGTGGAATGACGATTATAAAGAATCATCTATTTTAAGTCACTATGAAAGGGTAATGTAAACTGAAATTTATTGGAGGCGAATATGTACCATTATGGCAATAAAGAAATGAATTTTTTGGATGCTGTGTTAATCGCAAGAACACGAATATCTCAGATAGATTTGGATAGATATTGCACACCGGATATTGCATTGGCGATAAAAACGATTATCAATGGTATTGATGATGAATTACACAAGGCAGAAGAAAGTGGCTATGTAAAAGGATATATGGCTGCTGAAAAAGAAAAGGATAAAATCATAGAATCTATAATGGAGAAATGGCATGAAAATATACATTAAAGATAAAAAACGATTCAAATTTCTAATGGGACTTTTATTTGCACTTGTATTTGCTGTGGTGAATATAGTCTTAATGGCTAAATATGGAGTGTCCACGGTTGCTGCGTGTGGCTTTGAGTTGAGCGTATTAATCGGAACAATAGGACTTGCAATCTCGTTTGTAGTTTTAATATGCGGTGGCATATATTACTTATTCAAAAAAGCAATTGGTTTTAAAAAATAGTTTTTCAAATGTTATCAAAGCATTTGGAGTAAAACCATTATTAGGAGACCAAAGGGGGAAAACACGATGGACAATTTTTATGAAGTAAATGATACAAATAAAACATCCAATTTTGAGAAAAAAACAAAAAAACTAATGAAAGGGTTGTTTTGGGCATCGATTTTTATGTGCGCATTGGGCTTAATTAAAGGCAAATTAAATGATGCAGCCATTTACACAGATGGAACCGTACATATCGAAGAAGATTCGCAATATGTAACAATCGATGATCAGTTCTCACCGGCAACTGGTTCATACAAATTGCCTTATAAATATGAAAACCAGTTTCAGGATGGTTCAAAAGTAACCTGTAAGATAATAACGCTGCCAACACCGCCTATTGAAACGCACATACTTTCAGAAGTAACATCGGAAGGAAAATAGCAATAGCAATTTGCAAATTAGATTATTTTTTCTTGTATCGAACATATTCTCACTGTAGATATTGAATACAAGGAGGATATAAAATGTTAGAAATTGCAGAATTTAAAGCAGAACGCTTCAAAAAGGAAGAAGATTACAATGTTATCAATTTCACAGAAAACACGATTATCTTGTGTAAGAATTGTAAGCTTATGCAAGGCCTGACGGAAGAAATCTTAAACACCGTTAATCAAAAAACGGAGTATAACGACTATTGGTGCAATGATGAAGATATTGGAAAAGCAAAGCTTATCTTAAACTTTGGGTTGCAACAGATTATCGATGTTAATGGGCAACGAATCACATTAGCATTGGAGCCATCAATTATTTATAAAGCAAATAAACTTGAAGATATATGGCTGTTCGATTATACTGAAAGTGGTCATCCGGCTAAGTATGAGGAATTTATTTATCCGGCATATATTTTCAAAGGTAGTCGTAACTTATGGCAAAAAGGGAAAGACGCCATTTACGAAGCCATCTGTAATGGACAATATGGTTGCTATGACGGTTCCTGGATTAAATTATAAAAAAGGAGAAAAATAAAATTTATGGATTATTCATACTACGATAATTACATTTACAAGGAAGAAGATCTGCAAAAAATGGTTGCAGAATTGAACAAAGAACATAATGTTGCAATTGAAGCATTTATTACAAGAGGAAAAGAAAGAATCCAGAGAATTAAAGAGTACGAAGAAAAGAAAGAATATAAAATTTTAGGAAGTACATATCGGGATAAACAGGAAAAATGTATTCTATTGATTGTGAGATACCCGGATGGTTCTCAAAGAGATGAACGTTATAAATTCCCTAAAATTGCGGAAATGAGAAAAGCATTAGCAGCTTTAAGGGAAAAATACAAGGGAGCTGATTGGTCACAATTTGACGAAGACATTTAAAATAAGGAGAAATTTCATGGTTAAATATAGGCCGATCAGAGGAACATTAAAAGAATCTATTGCAGCGGAAAAAATATTTTCGTCTGTAAATGAAATGTTTAAATATATAGAACGCCAAACAGGTGGATTTGTTTCCGCCGAAGATTTGAGTATTTCGTATATTTATTGTGAGGACACTAGAATTCCTTGGGAAGAAACACGATATGTATGCACAAAACGATTTGGAAATACAACATATGAAACACCACAATATATTGGAATGTGCTGCATTGTAAATAACTAAGAAATAACTACATGTAAACCAAAAGTAATAAATAAGAACAGGGCAAAACAGCTCTGTTTTTATTTTTCTCAAAATAGAACATATTCTTACTGTAAATATTGAATACAAGGAGGAATAAAGTACAATGACAAAAGTAGAAATTAAGAGATTTTTATTAATCAAAAAAGAGGAAACGAAAAAGAAATGCTGGGATGACTATGCACAGAAGATCAATGAAGTGTTTGACGAGTATGCGGCTGCAAACTTCACTGAGGTCGAAAAGGCTTTTGCTAAATTTCAGGAAGAGGGAAATAAAGCAATTGCGAAAACGGAAAAGAAATGGAAACTTGGCTATGCATACAATCTACAGGCCATTCTTAACGCCGAATCATTTTCTAAATTAACAGTGAACTGCTTTTATAGCAGCATTGAATCACTTTATTATAAGACTAGATCAGAGGATTTGCAAAAAATTGAGGAAAATTATAATTCCCTTATCGCAAATGTAACGGCTTGCAAAAATGCAAAGGAAGCAGAAGAATATGTAAGAAGCCTTGGGTTTGAACTTCCTGTTACAGAAAACAACGGTTGTACCACATTGGCAGCACCAATCAATACAGCTTACTTATTTTACGGGAAGGAAAAACTTGCCTAATTTCGAAAAAATGAAAAATCAAAGAAATAGGGAACCAGTCGGTTCCCTTTTCTTATTTTCTTATAATAAGGAAGAAGAGATAGGAAAAGCAAATACCAAAGAGTATAAAAAATAGGCTTTTTATATTTGAGTTAGAAAATGTTAGCTTTGTTTAGAGTGTTTTAGAGCAAATTAGCAAATTTAGCTGTTTTTAGCTTGCGTTATAAAGAATTACTGCTATAATAAAAATGTAAAACAATAGGAGGTATTTCATTATGGGAAAAAATTACACTAAACACGGGGTGGCATTACCTATTATGGAGGATGGATTTGACAGTCCTCAAACAATCATAAACGTTCATCTTCAAAAATGCCAGGAGCGTAAAAAGGTTTATTTTTCAACATCATATGGAACAAATGGGAGAAAATTAAAGGCGCTTGATAGCGTGCTCCTTTATAACGTTACACAAGGTATTTATTACATCGCAGAGGTTGAAACTGCGATTGGCTATGGCAAGGAAAAAAATATCCCGGATGACGCTACCAGTTTTTCTCCAGAGCAATACGCTAATATACCGGAAAAGACTTGGTTTTTAATAAAGAATATTAAAAAAGTTCAATTACAAGATCTTGCCAAATACTATTTTGACAAAACTCCAGTTGATAAGCACCTTCAAACCACAAAAAGGTGGAACCGTTTCTATTATGTATATGAATAATATAAAAAAGTGTGAATATAACCCAACAACGAATTCAATACTTGTATGGCATGCCGATGATTATGTCTTCAGAATCGACTGTACCTGGATTGAATTTTCGCTCAAGACAACAACATCTGTCCTTAGAAACTTGCATCGGTTAAGAGAAAAAAATCCTCTGCAATATGTGACTTTATACGTTTCGGGGGAAATGCAGACATATTGTGATATTGAAGAAGAAATTATAAGAGGAATGTTTGGGCGGATAGTACAAGGATATTTACGCCAAGGGTACAGTAAAGAAGAAGCAGAAATAAAGGCAAAGGAATTCTTTTGTAATAATGAAAAGGATATGTAAGGCTCCTTTATTTTAGGATTTAGGGTGGGAGTTTTCAGTTACTTGTTACCGAGTAGTTCACGAACTTATGTGAAAAATTTTCGATTATCTATTCCTTAATAATTTGCTTGTTATTTAACTGGCTGTAATATAAAATAGAATTATCAAATAGAAACGTTTTTGATAAATAAAGTCCAGCTAATAAATGTCAATAGTAAAATGAGAAAAAATCTATTTTATTTTCT
>OLIX01000142.1_pt1 | contig 77695 bp, 95 predicted proteins | sample 1601331 | NCBI WGS metagenome assembly OLIX01 (sample SAMEA2452120, study PRJEB22498) | human gut metagenome | biome: human feces; feature: human gut; material: feces | place: Australia | collected 2012 | reverse complement strand
TACACAGGTAAGAAGTGCAACAATTATAGTTGAATATAATAATACAAAATTTTTAATAGACCCTTGGCTTATGCCCAAAGATTATATGCCCGGGTTTGATATGGCAATAAATTCTGAAATTCGTCAGCCAAGAGTAGAGTTGCCTTTTGAAATTGAAAAAATTGTCGATGTTGATGCAGTTATTATTACCCATATTCACCCTGACCACTGGGATGAATTCGCAGAAAAAGCTCTGGATAAAAATATAAAAGTTTTTGTACAATCTTCTGTTGATAAAGATTACGTCATTTTAAGAGGATTTACAAATGTTGAGATTATACAAGATGCAGGAACGGAATACAACGGCATAACCCTATTCAAAACCTGTACCCAACATGGCAAAAGAGAGATAATAAAACCGTTATGCGATTCTGTTGGCTTGCCTTATGATGCAATGGGTGTTGTTTTTAAATCAAATAATGAAAAAACATTGTATATTGCAGGCGATACAATTTGGTGTGAGGAAGTAAAAGATGTCTTAGGCAAATACAAGCCTGAAGTTATAGTAGTAAATGCCTGTGCTGCAACTCTTTTGAACGGAGAACGCATAATTATGAATATTGAAGATGTAAAAAATGTTTTGGATGCTGTGCCTGGTGCAAAAGTAATTGCAAGTCATTTAGATACAGTCAGCCATCTTTCTGTTACAAGAGAAGATTTAAAAGAATTTAAAACTAAAAATAATATTGGTAATCTATTAATCCCTAAAGATGGGGAAACGCTTGATTTTATAGGCAATAATTAAAATTTTATACTAATGAAGTTGCTCAACCCAAGGTCGGAAAAATTTTCCCGACCTTGTTTCAAATTCTCAAACCTTATGATATTTTTGTGAAAATTTGCGGAACTGGACTATTCCTAAATAATCAAATTATCCGTACAGTTCAAATTTGGTGCGTATCTCACTGTAAAAGAACACATGGTTTGGCTACTTGTTACAGATGGTTTGATTATTTGGGGACACTTTGTGTTTGGGGAAAATCCAAGCTACAAACTTGATTTTTTAATTAGCAAAATTTATATTTACGGGTTTTATTGCCTTAATACAGTCGGTTTAAGAATTTTTAACGGAGAGTTTGAGTATCTCAAAATAAGTTGACATTACTATACCAACAATTAAAAAGCGTAATTAGTAAATCTGACCGGCAAACTAGCAAAAAAAATCTTTTACGAGTTTTGTTATTATTATGAATATTATTACACCTGTAAATTTATCACATAATCCTTATAAGCATCCGTCTTTTAATGCAAAATTAAATGAAAGTTTAATAAAAAAAGGTGTTATTGATTTAAGATATGCTATAAAAACAAGTGTTGATGAAAAAATATTTTCTAAACAAGAATTAGAAATGCTTAATTTGACGAATATTGATCCTGAATTAAAATCTATTACCTGGAGAGGAACAAGCATACTCCCCCATACTTTATACAGAGGTATTGCAACGATGAAACCTCCGTTAGATGGAGAGGAACTGATTAGAAGTAATTTCATAAATAATGTTTGTGCAATGAAAAAAGGAGATTTATTTTCGTTTAATAACGGAGCTTGTCATGAATTGTTAACTTTTACTTCATATGATTACAAAGAAGCTGCGAGATTCTGTGACTTAGCTAATGTTTTAAAATCTATAAATAAAAGAGCATTATTCGAAATTGAAATGCCACGAAACTCTCATATGTTTGTATATCCAGAGGGGGATCAAGGCTTAGTTTGTCTACCTGTAAATAACATCTACGAACTCATTGAAAATCCTCAAATAATCAAAACTAAAGTTATAACATTCGGTAATCAGATAAATGACTCCGAATTTATTTTAATAAAATTGAAATTAAAGCAAGAAAATTTGTAAAACTACAGTTTTGTACTTTGTTTTTTTAACCCAACAAATTGAAAATACTCAAATTACTCAAACTACTCTTTAATTACTCGGGGGAAAAATCGGCTTGTGAAGTAAAGAAAAAGATAATTTTGCAAAAATTAAAAATTCTGAGTGAGTAGAAAAAGAGTAAAGTGGGTAATTTGAAATTGAGATAATCAAACCACTTCCGACCGCCTAAAAGCCAGATTGTTTCGGACTTTTGCCCTCGCAATGACAAATGTAAATGAACACTCAGTTTAGGATTTTTTAACAGTCAGTTTGAGATTTTTGGGCAACATAACATATAATTTTTGTAAATTATTTATACGATTTTGTTTAATCTATGATAAAATTAAAAAAAAGGAGTGTATTATATGAGAGTAGATTTTAATGTTTCTGCAACACAACCAAAGTTTCAAGCTGTAAATCAAAAATATTTAAAGATGGCTGAAGAAAATTACAGAGTAGTAAAAAATGGAGCTACAACCGAGTGGTTAGAATCAATAACAGATGATGTTATTTTATTTGGGGATATGAAAAAACAGGATGCAATTGATACGATGAATGCAATAAGAAGATATGTTTCTAATGGAAGCAAAGACGCTTTTGAAAGCACATTAAAGGTTATTAGAAACTCTTAGTCTATTAATTTAGCGACTTGATTTCCTGCAATAGCTCCAATTCCCATCCCAACAAGTGAACCGGCAGCTCCAAAATATTTTGCTCCAATTGCACCGCCATATCCGATGCCGGCTAATGAACCTGTAAAATTAATTACAGATTTTGCAGTTGACTTAAAGAAATTCTCACCTTCAGAGATTTCCTTAGCTAAGTGTGCGCACTCTAAACCACCTAAAACAATTGCCCCTATTTTAGTTGTTCTAGTCATAGCTCTTGCAGTTAATTCACCAAACAGACTTTTAGTCTTAAAAACTTTTGCCTTAACCCTACTAGGATTTTGCTCTGTATGGGTTATATTTTTTATTTGACTATCAATTGATTCTTCTAGAATATCAATTTTTTGAGTAACATAATTTTTTAATTTTGTATTCCATAATGTCGTATCATTCTTTAACAGCCATTTAGCAAGCTTAGGACAAGGACTTGTTGCGGGGTTAACAAATTTGTGCAGCAAGGTTCCTCTAAAGAATGAGAATGGATGTTGTGCACTCTTATAATCATATGGTGGAATAAACGTTTTGTCTGTTGCGAAAGCTTTAATTTGTTTATAAGCAGACTTCATATCCCTTAAATCTTCTGGGCCGTTTAATATTGCAAGAGAAACCAAACCTGCTGCCGGTATGTAGTCGTTTTGGTCTATTTTATCTGGGACTCTCTCAATTCTTCTAAACGTCGGAATAATATCAAATATTGAAGAAAATTTATTATCTTTGTCTACGTGTTTTTTCACATCCTCATAATCCTGCTGAATTTGAGGAAGTTTATCTGTCTGGTTTTGATATAATACTGGATTAACTTTATACATACAAATAAACCTTAGAAAAACTACACATATATATAAAGTATTTTGGGCAGAAAAAATTGCCTTTTGATTTAAACCACCATGTTATTTAGTCTAATTGTATTTGTGCAAGCTTCCAAGTATATGAATCTTTTTTTATTATTGGAATTTCAAAAGTATATTCAGAATTTACAGCCAATTTTTTTAGTCCATTTCCATTATCTGCAATTATATTGCCTGCATTATCATAACAATCCAAAATAATTAAAACATTATACAAATCTCTACTTGATATATTTTTTAAAGTTATACGGTAAGCATATCTTGAACTATCTACTTTTACTTCTTTTATATCTTTAATTTCTACTTTTTTTAAAATTGACGGATTTGTATTTACATAATCTTTTATTCTTACATCATTATATATTGCATTCAAATTTTGCTTTATAGACAAATCTTTCTGTTCAGTTTTCATAAGTTGTTCGTTGCTTGAAATAGGTCTATCGTATTTTATAAAATATCTTGTGTTTGTCGTTTTTATTAATAAAATAAATGTAATAAGCATACATATGGTAATTAGCTGAAATGCAACTATTATAATTAACATTTTATTCAAATTTGGTGTATTATTTTTTTCCATGAAGTTCCTCTCATTATTAACCTTTATTATAAAGATACCATAAATATGGTAATATTGTCCATATTTGGTCGTGGAAAATTTTTACTACAAAATGTATCCTATTGGCATGGATAATATGAGTTCTAATTTTACTCGTGCAGAAATAACACGCCATATAGCCAATAAAATTGTCTTGCTACGAAGAAATCTAAACTTAACACAAGAATGTTTTGCAGAACAAATAGGATTATCTACCAGAGCTATTCAAAGAGCTGAAGGTGGAACACATAGACCTACTCAAGAAACATTGGAAAAGATTGCAAAGAAATTCAACATTCCTATTAGATATTTTTATGATAATTCTACTTACTCAAATGAAGGTGATAAACAAAAAATTATCGAAGAAATAAATTCAGAACTCAATGTTTATACCTTAGAAGAAATTATTAAACTTAAAAAAATATTGGAAATTATAAAAGAATAAAACACCTAAATATAAAAGCTGTTTTTCTAGAGGATTAGCTAGTCCAACATTTTTGTGAAAGCTTGTCTAAATTAAAATTTTAGCCTTATAGCTAGCAAAAAAAAGTGTGTGTTGGTTTTTATATATTAAAAGGAACTTTTGTATGAATATAAAAACATCAAATTTACAAACAGATTTATTGCATTCGCATTTATATAGTTATGTAGTTTTTAAAAGTAATAGTACAAATAACGATAAATTTATAAAGTCTACGAATTTTAGTTATAATGACAAAACAAATTGGTATAAAATAGGCATGCTTGCTCTGACTGTGTTTGCAGTTTTTAAAGGGATATCTAATTATAAATTGTGTAAAAAATTAAAAGCTACACAGAAGGCATTGACAGAAAGTAAAGCTAATAGTGAAAAAAAGCTTAAAGAATTAGAAGTAGATATTCACAAACTAAAAGTACAAGTAAAACAGAAAGAACAAGAACTCCAAAACTTACATCATGAAACAAACCCTACCTCTGACAAGACAGACAGCTTTGATAAGTATAATTATATCTCCCAGAGAATACAAAAAGAAAGAAAGCAAAATAAAAAAAGAAAATAAATTTAAAACCAATTGAGTTTGCGGAAAAATATGCATTTTCTCGCAAACTCTCGGGAACGGTTTCACATCAGGTTGTGTGCTATCCCGCACACGACCTGATGTTCACACACCTAAGGTCGGATTTGAAAAAGTTCGAAAAATTGTCATTTTTCGACTTTTTCCGCATCCTCAATTTGCTAAGAAATGTAAAGATATTAAATTGGGTTTTATACCAAAATATTGTTTTGTGATACCATAGCTTTAAGAGATATATTGTATGAAAATCCAAAATCTTAACAAATTAAATAGTAGCATAAAAACAATTCCTAAAGATTTGCTAGGGACAGCTAAAGAGGGTGTGTCAAACTCTTTATTAGAAAAAGTTCCCAAAGCATCGGAAAATATTCATTATTATGAATCTTTGATGGAAAATATAGGAAGAACAGAAGAGCTTGAAGCAATCGAAGGTATTGCATCAAGCTCTTCCAATATAGGCGAACATTTACATTCATTAGGTTCACAAATACCATTATTGTCAATTGCATTAAAATCCATAGAACCTATCAGGGATTTCCAAAATGGTAGATACAAATCAGCTCTTGTAAAAGGAGGAGTGCGAACGACAGAATCTTTAACTGTACTTCCATTTAAGTTGGCTTGGGCTGCTCTTGGTGGAGGACTTGGAATATTAAAACAAGCATTCGGTATTCAATCCGAGAGTTCTGGATTTAAGAATGGTTTTCTTTCAAATAATAAAAAATGGATAGGAGTTCGTTCTGGCATAGAACAATTTCTAATTAATCCATATACTTTTTTTAACAATTTAGCACATCCAATATCAGAAAAAATAATCGAAACAAGTGATAGAGTTGATTCAATAATGCATAAAAGAATAGAGCAAAATATTGAATATGCCAAAGAAAAAACATTGCTTAACATAAACTATATATATGACGATATGACGAAAGTTTTAAAACAAGCTGAATTAAAAATAAATACCCTCTTGGGAAATTCATTAGAGATTAAACCTGTACCGCAAGAGGAAATAGAAGTTATTTATCAAGGATATGATACTAATACTTCTAAGGCTAAAATTGAAGCTATAAAGGAACAGCAGGCTTTTTTTCAAAAATCGTATGAAAATTATATGTTACAATTCCAAAGTCTACTAAATGATAAGTTATTTGCAGATTCTGAACAAGGGGATATTATAAAACGAATTATTAATACAATACAAACATTTTATGAAAATAATATTGGACCTAATAAAGAAAATATTGAAAAGATAGCAAAAATTCTGGCAGCAAATCAAAGTATTGTACACAAATTGAAAAAACCTGATTTTAATAAAATTGCAGGTTATAGTGATATTAAACAAGAATTAACTGATAGTTTTATTAAACCAATAAAAAAATTTAATGCAGGAAAAAATGTTCAATTACCAAACCTTATATTGCTCTATGGTCCACAAGGTTGTGGAAAAACATTCTTTTCAAATGCTCTTGTAGAAGAAACAAAATGTAATGTTATAGAATTAGACTTATGTCGTAATGAAGATGAAAATGTTGCAAAGTTGAAAGAATCAATAAATAAAGCAAATCAAATTTATAAGAAAGACAATGTATATTCAATAATAAGAATTGATGAATTAGATATATTATTAAACGATAAAACTAAAAAGATATTAGCTGATATAGATTTGAATACAATATCAAAGAACAATTTTTGTACAATTGTTGCTACGACTAATTACCCTAAGAACGTAAATAAAAATTTAATTCCAAGTATTGGATTTCAACCAATTTATATTCCCCCTGCAAACAATAGTAATATTCAGGAAATTTTGAGATTTTATTTCAATGATATCGAAAACATTAAACCCTACGATATTAATTATAGACAAATAGCTGATTATATTATAACTTCTGCGTCACCTAATTCATATAGTAATGCACGAATAGCAAAAATTTTGCAACGAATTCTTATAGAGCATAATTCAGATGTAACAGATGATATCATAAAAAAGTATTTTAAGGAAAGTCAACCTGATATAGAACAAAAAATAATAGACCAATATAGAAAGGATGTATTGTGAAAATTTTATCAACATATTCAATAATAAATTCTCGAAAAACAACTTTTCATGCAAAGGATATTAAGCCAATTTTTAAATCTGAAATTCCAGAGGAAATTATAAGTAATGCTGCGGAAAGTATTGAAACTCATCATGATTTATTTGGTTGGGTAGGAGGGCTTTTGGCTGGTGCAGCAGCTATTTGGGCATTAGTAAAAGGGCATAAGACTAAGGCTGATTTAAAAAATAAAAGCAAAATTTTAACTGAAGAAAAGAATAGTGTTGATAAAAGTATAGAAAAATTAAGACAGAGTATAGAAGAATTAAAGAATAAAAATATAAATTTAGACAAAGAATTAGAAGACTTAAAACATCAAGAAATGCAGCCTAATATTTTAGCACTGCCACATACACAAAAACCTAAAAGCCCCATAGAAACAAGTGGGCACAGTCAAAATATTCAAAGAGAAAATTTTTCAAACCTTGGAGCTTCTTCAAATTATAGAACTCCGAATGTAAATAGTGAAGTTGTGGTGCATCAAGAAACAAGGTCAATAGAAAAGCCTGATAGCTCCCCTGATTTATTTGAAGAAAAAGTAAGAGATTTTCAAGAAAATTATGTAAGAAAAGTGCAAGGTTTAGAAAAAGAAATGGAAAGTTTGCAAGATATAAAGGGAAAAATCGATATTGCAGAAATGCTTACTAAAATAAATGAGATTAAGGGATTTGAGAGAATTCAGGGTTACTCTAATGTAAAAGACTTTCTTAATGAAAAATATATAAAACCACTAAAAAATAATGATGAAAAGTTAATTCCTAATATTATATTAATGTATGGTCCGCAAGGTACCGGAAAAACTTTATTTGCAAATGAATTATCATATGAAGCTAAATGCAACAAAATAAAATTAGATTTGGAAAGAGATGAGAGTAAAAACATAGTAGAGCTAAAGAAAAAATTAAATGAAGCAGTAAAAATATTTGAAACAACTGGTAAAAAATCTTTAATACAAATTGATGAATTAGATATTTTAGCTTTCAAAGATACCAAATTACAAAAAGAATTTCTAAATATAGTTAATAATTTATCTGAAAAATATCATTCAACTATTATTTCCACGACAAATTATCCTCAATTTTTAGATAAAAGCATTTTGGATGCTCAAAAAATTGAAATGGTATATGTCGCACCACCAAATAAACAAGACATTGCACAAATTTTAAAATTTGTATGTCAATATATTTCGGAATCGAATATTAATTATCAAGAATTGGCAGAACAAATAATTCAAAAGGCTGGTAATGATTTTTATAGTAGTGCAAGAATTTATAAGTTTATAAGTAATGTTGTAGAACAACATCAGAATTTTACAACAAAACTAACACAAAAAGAGCTTTTAGAATATATCAAGAAATATTTAGCTAATGCGGATATTTCTGGTAGCAATATTGTAGCAGAGTATAAAAATTTTACTAATAATCAAGTAAGGGGAACTGCTGAGTCAGATGCCTTTACACAGAAAGTAACAGAAGCAACTAATGAACTTAAACAAAGAATGGGAAAATTACAGCAGGATTTAGAACAAGTGCAGGCTATAAGGGATAAATCTAATATTTCTGAATTACTTGTTAAACTTAATAATATAAGAGGTTTTGAAAGAATAAGAGGATATAATAATATAAAAGAATTTTTTAATATAAAACTTATTAATCCTATTAAAACCCAAAATAATAAAGAGATTCCAAATGCAGTATTGATGTACGGTCCACAAGGTACTGGAAAAACTCTATTTGCGAAGGAATTAGCTTATGAAATGAATGCAGAATATGTTGAAATGGAAATTTCCCGTAATGAATTGAAGAATTTACAAGCATTAACTGATATTGCAAATAATGCAAAGCAAACTTATGAAAAAACAGGGAAACGGACATTAATCCAAATTGATGAATTAGATGCTTTAACTTTAGAAAATAAAACTATAAAAGATAAATTTATTAAATTAATAGACAATTTATCTAACGGCTATTGTTCAACCATTATTGCAACAACTAATAATCCACAAAATCTAGATAAAAATATTTTGCAAATATCAAAATTTGAAAAACTTTATGTACCACCTGCAAATAAACAGGATATTGCCGAAATATTGCAATTTGTTGGTGCTTATATAGGCGAAGCTAATGTTGATTATAATAAATTGGCTGATTTAGTTATGTTAAAAGCCGGTAAAGATGCATATAGTAGTGCAAGGATTTATAAATTTATTACTTCAGTTGTTTCTAGGCAGAAAAATTTATCCAATAAATTATCACAAAAAGATTATGAAACGATTATTACTCAAGAATTATTACCACCAGACATCACCAGAAAAGAATTAGGAAGTTACCAGCATATATTTTAGGAGATAAAAAATGAAAATTAACCCAATTACAAATTTAACAGTTACACCCCAATATAATAAAAATGTAAATATTAAATATACCCAATGGAAACCTTCTTTTAAAGGAAGTTATGTAGGAGATGTTGCAAGAGCGACAAATGAAATAAAAAAAGAAGAAGGAATTGGTTGGAAAGCCGGATATGAAAAGAATGGTTTTTGGGGCGGTCTAAAAGGGGCAACAAAAAGTTTTTTTGGAGGAAGTTCTGATGCTAAAAAACGAGCAGAGCAAAAAGTTCAAGAAATGTATTTTTATATGCAACAAAAAAATACTGAATTAGAACACCAACAAAAAGCTCAAGAAGAAATTAATAAAGTACAAGCTGAGAGAACAACTAGAACATTAAATGAAGCAAATGCCGTTAATCAACAGCAGAAAAAAGAATTTTCTGAATACATTAATAACTTTGCTAGTAAGTTGAATTTTGTAGAACAAGAAGCAAAACAGAGAAGTCTTGCTGCTGAAAAATTTCAAAGGGAACAGGCTATAATGCAACGGCAAATGTTTGCAACCATGCAAGAACAGTCCGCGCAAATAGCTTCTTTAGTACAAAGTTTTCAAACTGGTATTCAAGATATGTTTAAAATGATGATGGCTTCAGTTGAAAAAGTTGCTGATTTGATGAAACAATATTCTTCTGCACATAATAATAACAATACAGGGGAAGAAGAGAGAATAAAAGAAGCTGTAGAAAAAGCTATTGCTGAAGCACAAAAGGAATGGGAACGAAAATCAGAAGAAGTCAACAAATATAAGAATATAAATGAACTTTATGAGAAGTTACATAAAATTGATAGTCAAAAAGGTTTTGGCAAAATTGGAGGATATCAGGTTGAAAAAGATGCTCTTATGGAAACAATCGGTGATGCTATCATTTTAGAACAAAGCGGTAAGGAAGTAGATGTCCCAAATGGTATTTTATTCTTTGGGCCCCAAGGGTGTGGAAAAACAACTTTTGCCGAAGCATTTGCCGAGCAGTTAGGTTGTAGAATTGTTAATATTGAGCCAACACGAGATGATGGACAGAATTTAGACAATATAACTAATGCTGCAAAAGAAGCCGAAGAAAAATTTAAAAATGATAGGATTCGCACAATTTTAAATATTGATGAGTTTGATGTATTTGTACAAGATGCAAGAAATAATGGTATCTTAAAAGCTTTTATGGACAAAGTTTCTAAAAAATATCACTGTACGATTTTTGCCACAACAAATTATTTTGAGCGTATAAATCAAATACTTATGCGAGATGGTCGCTTTGATGTCAAAATGCCACTTGCACCTGCTAATAAACAAAATGTCATAGAAATTTTAAAACACTACGCATCTGAATTTATTGCTCCAGATGTTGATTTTGTCGAATGTGCAGATAGAATTGTGGATGTTCAAGCTAACGAAGAAGCATACAGTAATGCACGTATTGCTAAATTTATAAAAGGAGTCGTCACGGAAGTAGAAAAAGCTGGACGTAAAATAACAAATATGGATTTAATGAAAAAATTAGCAGATTTGAAGCCTGATATAGATAAAAAAGCTCTAGAATTATTTAAAAAACAAAAAAGTATATATAAAGCTATCTAAAAACGGAGAAAATATGAGAATATTCAGAATACAACAAAATACTCACTTAATTTCAAGTTCGCAAATCTCTTTTACTGGAGAATTTGACAAATACGCATATATTTCAAAACAAATAGAACAAGAAAGAATAAACAATATAAGACGAAATTATGAAGCTCAACGTAGTCGTATTGACCAAAACATTACTCAAAAAGATAATAAACTTCAATCATTAAAAAGAAAAATTAACAGTATGCAGACAACTATTTCGCGTAATGACAAAAGAATAGAAAATTTGCAACAAAAGAGTAATAACATATTGGGAACTGTTAACCAGAAAAAAGAACAAATAAAATCTCTTAGTGATAAAAATTTCCAACTACTAAATACTTATTTAGAAGAAAAAAAATGCATTGATAATGAAGTTGAAAATGATAGAATTCAAAAATTAAAAAACACAAAGGATTCATTTCTAAGAGATTTAGAAATGATAAGAACAGGTCCTAAGAAGTTGATGATAGAGCATGTTGTTAACCCAATATTAGATTCTTATGAAACAAATATAACAAATATTAAAAATATTTCTTTTGAAACAGATACATTGAACCAAGATGAACAAATGTCAGCGAGAAATGCTATATTCTCGTGGATTACGACGATGACTGATACTAATTATGCCCGATTAGATGTAAATGATTTTGTTGATAACAATAATGAATTTGTAAATGTGTTACGTAAAATATATTTACTTGCTAGTAGGGATTATGAAGAAAATGGTAATTTGTCTGTAACATTTTTAGAGAATATAGCTAAACTTAAGTTGGAAGATTTAGATAATGTTAATCGAAAATTTTTAGAAAATATTTTAACACGTGATGAAAACATGTTTCCAAATATATTATTGCTATTTGGTAATTTATCAAAAAAGATATTAAAAAACACTGTTTCCATAAATATAGATAAAAACTTTTTAAGTAATCAAAGAGTTGGATTAAAGAGTTTATTACAAGATATCATAAATAAAAAGCAAAATGGTATAGATTTAATTAAAAGGATTAAAAAATGAAAGTAAATATTATTTCAAGAACAAATTCTAATTACAGTATAAATAATAATTTTATACATTTTAGGGGTGATGCTGAAGAATTGGCTAAATTAGAACAGTTAGAAGCGGAAATGCGTACATATCACCATATTGACATTCTCAACAGAGAAAGTTATTTAGAAAGCACTAGTAGTGATATATCTTCAGCTCAAAACACTATACGTTCATTACAGTCATATATCAATTCTCAACACAATAATATTAATCAATTAGAAAAAATGAATGAATCCGCAGAACAAACATTAATAAAAATCGAACCTAATGTACAAGAGCTTGCAAATAAAAATAAACAATACCAACAACAGCTAGAAGACTTGTACCGTTATAAGACGGAACAAAAAAAGAATATTATGCAAATTATACAAAAAAAGAAAAATGAAAATAATATTCAATTAGATAAATATACAAAAATTTTGAATGATTCGATTGTAACTGAAGATGTTTTAAAAAAAGAAATATATAAACCTAAAAAAGAAGGATTAGGTTCTATTGCGGGATTTAATGAGATAAAAAGACAGATTATGAGTATTTTAGGCGAACCAATAGTTATAGAAAAATATCAAAGTATAAATAAAGTTCCGTCAGGATTGTTACTATATGGTCCAGATGAAGTAAATAATCTAAATATAGCTCTTGCAACTGCAAAACAATACAACTGTAATATTGCACATATTACAGATAATAATGCCTTTTTTGAATTATTAGAAAAAGTTTCTAGAGATGCAAAACAATTATTTTCTCAAGAACATAAAAGAACAATTATTGTTATTAATAACTTAGAAAAATTTATTCCTAAAGAAACGAGAGAAAGTGGAATTTTTAAAAGTATTATGGATAACATTTCTAAGAAATATAACACTACAATAATTGCTACAACAAGTCATATAGAAAATTTGGACAATAAAATACTTCGAGATGGACGTTTTGAAAAGATTATTGTCCCTCAAGTAACTCATGAAGATTTTATTGCAATGATTAAAAGATATATTCCATTAGAACATAGTAATTATTGTTTCGAAAAAATAGTACATTTATTGGAAAATGCACAGCAAGGTGGTGCTTATACTGTTGAACAGATAAAATCATTGTTACAATCTTGGTCTGGAAAACTACAAGATTTAACTATCAAGCCTAAAATAAAAGAGGAAATAATATCACTGTTTAAAAAGCAAAAAGAATTAATAAAAGGAATTTAGAAAGGAATTTAAAATGAAAATCACAAAAGTATGTTTATCAACAGCAAATAGCAAGCAGAATAGAACGCAAAATAGAGAAAATCCTAATTTCCAAGCTAAATTAAGTTTATCAAGAGCTGCAAGCAAAACATTAGCAGAAAAAGCTCGGGAACTTGGTATCGCAGCCAATAATGGCGTAAATGACGGCCTGGCTTATATGCAAGGACACCAGTTTGCTTCATATATAGATGATAATATTAATTATTTAGCACGCAAAATTGAACCTTTAAAACCAGAGGATTTTCCAATTGTTTTTGATTTGTCTCACCAATATAAAGAATTTCTAAAAAAGGGGGGCAAAAGAGAAGATTTTGAAAGAGATGCTCAAAATTATTGGGGACAAGGTATAGATATGTTTGAATTGTGCCCAAATGGCACTCATTTAAATGATATTGATTACTATATGACTTTCAATTTACATTTTGATAGGCTTCACACACAAATGGATAGGTTATATTATGCTATAAAAGAGCGTATGGATATTTTGTTTGGACGACTGCAATATTAAGAAAGGGTGACAATAAGTCACCCTTTCTCGTTTTTATTTACTTCTTATTACCACTCTTTAAATCACTTAAAAACTTTTCCAATTCTTGTTCTTTTTTTTTAAAATCTTCTTCTAGTTTTTTTGTATCTTTTTCCAATTCTGATATAAGTTTATCTGAAAATTCTTTTTCCTTTTCAAAATTTTGGATTTTAGTCTTAAGGTCTTTATTAATTCGATGTTCACTTAACGCTTCTAATGCAACTAACAATAATCCACCTACTATTAAAATTGTTTTCCAAGGAGTACTTTTCTTTTTTTTCTCTTTTGATGATACTATGACTTCGTCCTTAGATAAAACCGACTTTCCATTGCTTGATGTCTTTGCTTGAAAGCTAAAATTTCTATTAGGATAATTATTGGGCAGAATACTTATACTATACATAAAATTCCTTTATAATTGTTCAGAACAAGCATCAATAATAGATTGTCCAAACTCCTTTGCACCTTCTACAAAGTGATCGTAAGTATCATGTGCGTGTGCAACAAAATCTTTTATTGGAGCTTCCATTGGAGTATCTTCTATTATTAAATTTCCGGATCTTTTTAACTTATCAACAAGAGATTCAAAAATTCCATCATTAACCGAATCTTTAGGATAGACAATATTATACCCTGGAGGAGGTGTATCAGGTCCGGCCCAAGAACCAGATAATATAGAAAGCCCCGTTAATCCAGCTATCGGCACTGCTACTTTTCTAATAGTTTGATTTGATATTTTATTTGTAACCATTGGTTTTGCAATTTGATTAATTTTAGAAATCATAAAAAAACTCCTATTTTCTTATTATGTTACCAAAAAGCCGTCTATTTGTAAATTATTTTAAGATTATTATTACAAATATTTACAATATTAACCTAATATTTATACTATAATTAGATTATGAATCTAACTTTTAACAATTCAATATATTTCAAGGCTGGTCTGAATTCTAAAATAGTAAGTCTGCAAAATGAAATCTATACAAAAAATATTGAAAACTTTTTGTTTTCTAATAATCATATACAAACTGATTTTAGAGGCAATAAACCAATTGCAATAGCAAGCTTTTTGAGTATAAATATTTTAGACAATTTAGGTAAAATTTTTCAAAATCTAAAATTTTGGACACCTAGTATCAATGTATATCATAAAAAGGAGTTGATATCGGAAGGAAATATACATAATTTTTGTATTCAAGAAAAACAACTGGTTCTAAAAAATAAATCTCCTTTTGAAAAAGGTGCTATATTCTATATACCTCAAAATAGCTTAGAAGAAATGAATAGTATTAATGAGCATGACTATGCTATTGGGAATAGAAGCTCAAACCACTTTCTTGCTGAAATAATACATGAGATGATGCATGTCGTTTATCTAAATTATATAACTAAAAAATATCCTCAAAGTGAAAGGCAAGTATTAAAGAATCTAGAAAATAAAACTTTTAGTATATCAGAGAATTCTGTCATTAAGCATACTCTTGGTAAATATGCTACAACATCTCAGAATCAATATCATGAAGTTTTTGCAGAAACATTTACTCAACTATTCTGTAATGCTATATCAAGTAATGGTTGTTCTTTAATTAAAAACCCTATTGATAATTTAAAAAACTACCCAAGAGAATTTCGTGTAATATTAAAGAAAGTATTTGATGTTTAAAACTTTGTATTATTTTTCATAATACCTTCTAATTTAATATTTAGATTTCAGACAAATACACGAAATTTATAATAATTATAATAAATAATGCTCATTGTATGCAAAATGATATTTGAGCTTTAAAATATACCAGTTAATTTTGTATCAATTAAATTAATAATGCTTAAGTAAAGTTCTGTTTTATCATTGCTGTATGATTGCAGTTTGTCCATTAATAAATTTAAATTTTGTTGCTTACTATTTACTGAATTCTCAACTTCAAAAAAAGACTTGATTGGCATATTAAAAACTTCACTTAATTTACATAAAGTTTCAGCTGTTACGAAGGAACGACCTTGTTCAATTTTACCAATTGTCCTTACATGAATATTTAATTTTTCTGCGAGAGCTTCCTGCGATATATTCAGAGATTTTCTTTTTTGAGCGATTAACTTGCCTATTCTTACTTTAAGTGTATTTCCATCTATTGTTTGCATATATTTATACTATGCTATATGTACTTTTTGTTCCATACACTTTTTAGCTCTATTGCTAGAATATTTTATACTAGATATAATTAAATTTAAATCTGTTCGCCTTGCATTATAAGAATTAGTAAAAGTTGGATGGTTTTAGTTATATGTAATTTTTTTAAAATAGATTTTTTTATTTTTATATAAGCAATATAGTCAATCCCAAGAATATCTGATATCCCTTTTGCATTATGCCCCTGTATGAGCATTTGTATAATATTATTTTCTAACTCTGTTAAGTTTTCAAGCATTAATATACTCCTTCAATATTTCCATATTTATCAAGTTATTTTTTACAGCAAAATAGGTTAGATGCCTCCTGTTTGCTAAATTAAATTTTTTTAAAAGCTTACGAACTTGGTAAGTGAATTTGTTTGTATTGTGATAGTAAAATCGTATCCCTATTTCACGATAAGAGAGTCCTGTTAGAAGATAATAAATGATTTTTATATCAGGAATATCGTCATATAGTTTCTGAGTTTTATTATTATAAAACATTATTTGAGTCCTCAACAAATTTCCAATGATATCCATATGCTTTTTCTTTTTTGCCTTTGCAAACCATCTTAATTGTTGCAGCAGCACTGTAACTATAAGTTATTTTATTTTCAGATAACCAATTAGCAGCTTGTCTTGCAGATCCAAAATTTTGTCCAGTTTCAATACATTTAACAGGCTTGGATAATATGCTTAAAGAACGGTAGGGCTTAATTCTATTTTTAATTTTTAAAAATAAATTTTTCGTCAATCTGTATGTTTCATAGGTATCTCCATCTTCTTCTAATCTGACAATAAATTCAGACCTTTTGTTTGTTTTTTTCGGCATTTTTTCTTCTAACATAAAATCTTCCTTTCATGTAATGCTGTACATTTTAACCATTTTGTAAGGCAATTTTTTTATGCCGAAAAAACTAGACATTCGGGGAATTGTTTTACAACTTTTTGACTGGTACATTACAAAAAGAAAATACATTGAAAATTTTGGAAACATTGATTGTATAATAGTTTCAGAGACTTTTTAATTTAATGTCTTACAAAATGGTTAAATTGTAAGGCAAATAAAATGTAATGCAATGACTCTGATAGAGAGGGTTTTGCACTATAAAATAAAGTTGGAGTAACTGTAGTCAATCTGGTCTTGTTCGATACCTATGTATCTTAAAGTTATCTGCGGACTTGAGTGATTGAATATTTTTTGCAGGATAACCACATCTTTAAATTGTTGATAATGGTGGTAACCAAAAGTCTTTCGCATTGAATGCGTACCGATTCTTTCTTGAAGTCCGGCTTTTTCGCACGCATCACGAATTACGTAATATGCTGTTACTCTATCAAGGCGGTGTTTCCAGTGAGATAAAAACAAAGGTTCTGCGTTCCGCCTGCCCTTAATAAAATCCTCAATCATTGGTTTTAAGCGGTCATTAATCGGAAACTTTTTAAATTTCCCGGTTTTCTTTTCAACAATTTGAATATGAGTTTTATTTCTTACATCGCCGACATTTAATGACAGCAAATCAGAAATTCTCAAACCGCAGTTTGTGCCGAGGACAAAAAGCATTAAATCTCTCGGACTCTGTTTTGCTAAGACTTTTTCAACTTTTTTGATATCAGATTTGTTTCTGATGGGTTCTACTGTAGTCATTCTCTCTCCTTTCCTTTGACTTACAAACTATTCAGGGGTTTAATCCCCCTAAAAAATTTTCGGTCATACTAAGGATTTCTTCAAAATCTTCAGGGATGAGTTGCAGGTAAGGACGTGCAGGAATTTCAACAGATTTATTCCGCCCTGCCTGTCCGCCAAATTGATGTATTGCTGCATAATCAAGGTTTGAACCTATAACCGCAGAATCGTTATCATAATAAGTATTAACAGAGGATGCAAGCTGACCTGATACCTGTAAAATCATGCCGGGCCACTGTTTATTTTTAGTTCTCTGTTTTATTGTTGATTCAGATAATTCAGTCCATTTATCAGGTCTGCCCTCGTTTTTAAAGTTTTCTTCGGTAGAATATGCGAAAACACCTGCGATATTTTTCATTAGTGGTCGCAGTTTTTCGCTTCGTTTTGCCAAATCAAGTAATCTTGATTCAACTTCTTTATTATCAAGTTTTATTTCTATTGGTTCACTCATTTTTAAATAAATCTTTAATATGATAATTAGCAATCAAAAGTTCTTTATAAACTTTATTAGCTCTGTTTGTGCCTTCTCTGTTGTTGATCCCGTTTTGTCTTTCAACTTCAATCATTTCATATCCTTTATATAATTCTCGAACTTTTGGAGAATCATCGTATGAAAGAAGAAAACGACCTTTGATGCCTTTTAAAACATCTCTTAAACGTTCATGGTCAAAATCAGTAGTTGATGTTACTTCATAACCACAGCCTGAAGTATAAGGTGGATCGCAATAGAAAAATGCATCTTCAAAGTCATATTGTTTGATTAATTTCTCAAAATCTCGATTCTCAATCATAACTTTATCAAGGCGTTCATGAATTGTATCAATTTTAGTTAAAATATTGCGTTGAGATTTTGAAGCTCCACCACAAGATTTTTTTACAGTTCCAAAAGTATCACCACGACCACCAAAAGAACGTGTTATTAAAAACAAGAACTGTGCTGCTTTTTGAATATCGGTAATAAAAGTGCCATTCAAAAATTGGAAGAACATCTCACGAGAGCCAAGAAGATATTTTAATTCTTCTTTTAAAGCATTAGGATGATATTTTACTATTCTAAAAAGATTAACTAATCTTCCATCTAAGTCGTTGTAGATTTCTAAATCTGCCCATCTGTCCTTGTAAAATAAAACCCAACCACCACCACCGAATGGTTCAATATACGATTTTATGTCTTTAGGAATAAGTGGAGCGATTGTTTTTCTTAGTAATCTTTTTCCACCAACCCAATTAATTAAGCACTTTCTATCTACAGTCATTTAATACTCCTTTTATACTTGTTTTAATAGTGTTCAAATATCATTCAAACCGCTGTCTTGGATTATTCGGGGTGTCGGAAAGTTCTCAGCTTCCCGACACCTTACGGGTTACGCTTCGCTTCACCCTTCCGAAAATCCGCTTGCAGGATTATGAGACCAACCAACATCCGGGGCAATTTTTTTACCGGTCAATGGATCTGTGTAAACTGTAACCGGTTTGTATTCTCCTGATTTTTTCGAGACGAGTCGCATCTCTTGAGAGAGTGTTCCTGTTGAATCACTTGGTTTTATATTCTTTTTTTGCAGGTTGTAATTAGACAGAGCATTTACTCTACATCTGCATCTCCAACCGTTTGGTGGGTAAAAACTAGCCCAAAACGGGTCATCATACCTGTAAACCAAACCATGAAGCTGTGCGTGTTCAGGTCTTGTTTTGCTATCTAATACTGCGACATATTCCCAATAAGGACGATTGTCTGTATTATCCATTTGCGTTTTATATCGCCCTGTCATATATGAAGTTTGCATATTGACGGCATAGATTGTTTTTAGACGATACATTGAACCAAGTTGCACTTTTTCGGCATTGCCTTGAGTATCAACTACAATCTGTTCGCCCCACCAACCTTTTTTTTGCAGGGTAGGTTTAAGTTCTTTTTGAAATTCTTGAAAAGTTTTCCCTTCTTCAAGAGCCTTCTCTAATGCAGAACGAATATCTTTTAATATGTCTTCTCGCATAACTTTGGCAACAGTAAAAGTCTTTTTATGTGCATCCTGCCATAGCTCGTACCAATCCCAAGTATATGTTTGTCCTTTTTTCTTGAAATATTTTATTGCTGCAGTAGGAGCGAGTTTAAATAAACCTTTAAGTTGAACCATTTTCAACCTCTGCCGCTTGGTTGCTCGCATTAAACGGGTCTGCGGTCTTGGACTTCTCCAAGCCCTCCGCCCTCTGCTCGCAATCCGCAATTTTTCTTGCAACAGCTTCAGCAACATTTACAGTAATTGCATTTCCTGCCATCTTATATAATCTGCAATCCGCCAGACCAATATCTCTTGCGACTTTTACCATTTCATCAGGAAATCCCTGTAATCTAAAGCACTCAAGAGGTGTTAATCTTCTTATACGATAATCATCAATTGTTCCCATATTGCAATTTGTATCAAGAGTTTGAGAACAACCTTTACCGACACGTCCCCTTCTTGTTTTAGATTGAGGATAAGCTAAATTAATGCCATCACCAATGCAGGCCTCATCAAACCCTTTTTTAGTTCCGTTTCGAACTTTCATTAAGGGAGTATCTCCTGCAACTTTTAGAGTTTCAACAATATCTGACTGTTTATATTTATCAAATCTTGGCTTATTAATAAAATACAAACCTGTTTTTCCACCTTGTCCTCCACCATTTGATGTTAAACAGGTGCTTAATCCATCAGTAAAATAAACTCTATTTCCTTGAGAATTACCTATTGTCGGTGGGATTTGTTTTATTCTGACTTCGCTATAATTTTCTGAATTGCTTCCGGAGAGAGGAAATATTTTTCCGGTACATTCTTTTCCATAACATCCAACAATGTACACTCTTTCCCTGTTTTGAGGTACTCCGAAGAACTTAGAATTAAGTAATTGCCATTGTACGCTATACCCAATGTCGGAGAGAACTTTAAGTATTGTTTGGAAAGTTTTGCCTCCGTCGTGATTAAGTAAGCCTTTAACGTTTTCGAGAATAAAATATTTGGGTCGTTTGTCTTTAAGAATCCGTGCGACTTCAAAAAACATTGTACCTCTTGTGTCTTCAAATCCTCGTCTTTTTCCAGCAATTGAAAAAGATTGACAAGGAAATCCTGCACATAAGATATCGAAATCGGGGAGTTCTGATGTGTTGATTTTTCTGATGTCATCGTAAAATAATTCCTTATCGTTTTTGAAATATGCTCGATATAGTTTATTCGCATACTCATCGTTATCGCAAAAACCTATACTCTTGAAACCGGCTCTTTCAAGTGCAATTTTAAAACCACCAATGCCTGAGAATAAATCAAGAAAAGTTAATTGTTTATTCAAGACCATCACTCCTTCCTTGCAGTTCACACAAGAACAAAGCCTTTTGAAGAGTTTGCTCAAATTGTTTAGAGTGAAGGTTCTTATCGGTTAATAGTTCATAAACTTCGTTAAAATCCTCACAATCATCAATTAATGCAATTAAAGGAGAAATCATTTTTTGAGCTTGTTCAGATAATTTATTGTCTGAAATAAACTTGTACAAATCTTCAATTTGTTCTTGTCCGGGACCGGAAGCATCTTCTTTGAATTCACTAAACTGAGAATTTGTTGCAGGTATAATATCTTCTCGGATATCAAAATCCTCTTCTTCAAGACCGTATGCTTTTATGAAATATTCTTTTGTAAATTTAACTCCTGTTTCAGAAAGTATTTTATCTCTTTGAGCTAAAGTTAAATCAACATCTTCCGGTTCATACATCTCAAACACCGGAACTTCTTGATTTGAAAAGTTTATTTCATAAATCCATTGAATCAGTTGATTTATTACACTTTCAACAAGTTTTCTATCTGAATCAACAATATCTTGTCTTATTGCAAAGTGTGTATTTGATGCAGCATAACTACCTGTTGAGCCTATTTCAGTAGTTAGAGTTTGACCTAATATTGCTTTCGAAATTTCAGCATTCATTTTATCAATGAGCTTTTCATAAATTTCTGCTGAAGAAGATTTATTAGCCTCTTGGATTTCTACTGAAGAATCATCAGGAATTACTGCAATTGCATCCTGAACCATATCTTCTAACATATCTGCTAGAGTGTTAGTTTCATCCTTACTTGCACCCCTTGGGTGTTTCCCTATTAAGTGAGGCATTCCGTATTTTTCTGTAAATACAACCCAAAACTTAAGTCCACCCTTTTTAAATGTTACAGACCAAAAAACACGAGAAAGAGTTCTTTCACCATATGGATTGTTGTAACTTGGATTATTTTGAGCAAGTAAAAACTTTTTATCCGGGACTATTTCTCCGTAATAATTATCTTTAGTTCTGAATTTAAGATTATTATCGTCATCAAAACAGAACCATTCAGGAGGTTTTGCAATAATCTTTGCAGGCAGAACGTGACCGGAAGAACTTTTCTTCCATATAATCTCAAGTGGCTGATAACCGAATGATGTAGCATCTAAAATATCAGAGATTAGTTTATGGATATTTATTTTTTTTAGTAATTCTTCTATCTCTACAGCATTCTTATCTTTATCTAATCCTCTGTTAATTTCCCAATCAAGAGATAAAACACCCGATTTTCTAGATTGAATGCACGCAAAAACGTGAGGGTCACAAAGAAGTTCTTTGTAAATTCTAATATCTTTGCCTTGTTTGCGTAAAACAATGTCAGGATCAGGAAGAATATTAGCGAGCGAATAAAAATTCAAAGCTCGCTTGCGTGTTGCAATTTCTTCAGTCAATCCTTTTTTAGAATTGGCTTTTTTAAGTATAGTTTCTTCGGTCATTAAGCCCCCGTATTCTTTTTGAATGTTGAGAGCATATCAACCATTCCAACTTTATAGATATTTTCAAGAACATCTATTTCAAAAATTTCTACACCGTCAACTACTAATTTTGCATAAGTAACTGACATTGTTGTTTCATATTCTGCATTTTCTTGAGGTTTTATATTTCCAAGCGGAAATTCTTTAAAAGTACCTATTAAAAATGCAGTAGCAGGAACTTCCTTAATTCTTCCTGTACCGTTGTATGTTTCTAAGTTTGCACGAACTTGAATCATCGTAGCTAAGAAAGGATTTGAACATACTGCCATAACAGCAGGATAAAGTGCATTCCATTTTATTTTGCACTCCATTTTATCAATACCTGCGAAAAACTCAGCTGAACCAACCATACCAAGAGCTTTATGTTCAGCCATCTTATGTTTTATCTGTGGCAGTTGAACTTCTTCTGCTCTTCCTAATAAGTTAACACCATTCATATAAACATTGGCGTTAGTTAATTTATTAATTTCTATTTTTGACATATAAACTCCCTAAGATTTTTTAAATAGACCGCAGTCTCTAATCTCCACGTCTGAATAGTGCATAATAACGTATTCCTTGCTGATTGCTTGTATCAGCGGACATTTAAAGAGGTTTTTGCAGTTAAAACAAATATCTGCCTCATCCGTATGAACCTCTAAGGCTCCTCGTTTATTAACAATTGCGTACATTAAGATGCTCCAAGTGATTTCAATAGTTCAATGTCAATAAATGACTCAAACGTAATTCTCTCAGCAGGAGTTGGAGGCATAAACTCAATATCGAAAGTTAAATGTCCGTTTGCAATTTCTGTTGCAGGATTTTTATCTGCATTAAAAGAACATTTTCCATCAATCAATGCACCTCTTCCGATAAGTGTTCGAATAAATTGATTAACAGTTTCACAGATAGAATCAATTAAACCGTTATCAATTGGATAATCCATAAACTGAAGCATTGAATATTCAACTGATTCATGAAGAATATCAGCAGTTCTTCTCACGCAAATAAAGTTTGTAGGATTCGTAGATGTCGGATAAGCAGCTGAACGGTTTCCCCAAGTTCTAAAACCTGAACCGTAAGAATTAAATACCGTTACAACACCACATTCATTTAATGCGTTTACTTCAGAAGTAGGGTCGTTAATCATAGATGTTAGTTGTCTTTCGACTCCAACAATTCCTTGTATTTCTGTATTAGAAGACGACCAGTGATAACCTTTCTCAACATCTTTCGCAGCAATAACTCCTGCTAATCTTTGAGAATAAGGTTGCAATTTTATTGAATCGGATTCTGAATCATACACTTTTAAATGCGGATAACACAAAATCAAACGTTCTGAAGATGTATTAAAATTAATCGTGCCTTCTGGACCACGACCACTGATTACATCTTGAACAGTTGCTCCGACAGGTGCATCAACAATACCCATTGCTCGAATCTTGTTGCAAAGAGTATTCATTTCAGTCATAACTGCTGCATCTTCACAATAAACAGGAGCAATGATTGTTTTAGGATAATAGCCATACAAAGAATAACAATCTTCAAAGGCTTTCATTCCTGTTCGTTTACCGGTCTCTGCATCAATACCACCGTTTATATCACTAACGGCAACATCTTCAACAGATTCGTGTTTATCTGGGTCATAAACGTTTATAACAATCGCAATTCCTGCACCTTGGTCAAATATTGCTTTTAAGGCTTGAGGTATTGTGTATCCAGCCTTATGGTTACCAAAATATTTAACAGCTTCGACTTCATTTAATATTAAAGTCGGTGCATTTATTGTTTTATATTCTTCTTGTACATCTTCAATCGGTGCAGTTCCGACAATTCCAACGACAGCGGTTTTTACTGTTGAAATTGTTCTTGCACCTGTTGTTACTTCAATGGTTTCAACACCATGTAAAAAACTTGCAGGCATATAAACTCCTTGGGGGTAAATTAAATATCTAAGTCTTGTATGTTAGGGGTGGTGAGCACAAAATTAATACCGTACTGCCAAATTCCACCATTTTCAGAAATGAAAAAATCTTTTGAGGCTGATAATTTAGAACATCCGTCAGGTTCAAAACCAGTTAAAACGGCTTTCACTTTATCAATATATTCATAAGCACCTGCGTTGAAACGTAGGTTTCTTGTTACGACAGTGATTGAGAATTCTTTTTTGTTATCTTGAGAGATAAAGCCAAGAGCATTGGTTGATGTGTAATTGCTTCCCTGATAATGAACCAACAAAGCTCCAATTGGATGGAGTAAGATAAATTCGGCAGGTTTATCCGGGAAACCTTGAACTAAAACTTCAGGGAATGATGTTTTTAATTTTTCAATAATTGAGTTTTCAATATCACGTATATTCAAATAAAGCTCCTGTGGTACTCAGACTTACGTCCTGCGTTCCTACGTCGCCATCGAACGGTTACGCCCTGCATCGTCTTTGCCTACGCAAAGCCGTTTCGGGCTTCACACACGGCTAACGCATTTAATATTCAAGCATTCTTTCCTTGCTAAAAAGCCTGTCAATTATATCTTTGTTGGTTTTATATTCCTCAGCATTAAAAGATGCGGTTTCAAGAGAATCATTTTCGCTTTGCAGGGTAATAACACCCTTTTGAATATCTCTTAAGGTAGCAATAGCATTTTTGTAATTATTTTCAATTACTTCAGGCATTTCATTTCGCATACGTCTTGTATAAAGTCTGTATATGCTTAAATCAATGGCAAGAATTCTCAGTAAAGGAAAATGGGTATCTAAGGGTAGAGTATATCTGCCACGCAGATACCCATCGATGAGCGTAGAAGAGTAAAGGATAGCTTCTTGAGCAACAACACGATCGACCTCTTCTTGCCCATCATCAGAAGTGAGCTGTATCAGAGTAGGGGTAGAAGTGTGTGTTTCAATATCTTCGATCGTGCAATAATCCGTCATTTACCAATTCTCCATAAATTTATGCATCTTGGATTATTCGGGTTGTCGCCGGAGTAACGTCCGGCTCCACCTTACGGGCTTGCTCGCTAACGCTCGGCATCGCCCTACCGAAAATCCGCTATATTCCTCGTACAATTCTGATTTCTTGACCTTCAGTTCCTGCATCTTTTGCATATCCGTTTGTTATTGCTGAATCAGCAACTTTAACGGCTCTACCTTCTCCATCGGATGCAATCGCATCCCCGACAGCAATAGTGCCACCGGCTTCCACGAGAAGAGTACCAAGAACAGCAACAGGAGCGTATTGTCCTTTTTCAGTTGTTACATCAACAACACCAAGTGCTTTAGCACCTGCTGTACAACAATTACCGTCAAAGCCTACAAATCTTTTTTGTTGCAGGTCTGCTGCTGCTAATACTGAATCAATCAAAATAGGGGTATATGTTTTATTTGTTGTCATCAGTACCTCCAGCTTCTCCGTCTTTAACTTTATCTGTTTTTACGGTTTCTGTTTTAGTTTGGGTTTTAGCTGTACCTGCTTTTGTTTGATTATTTGCAGGGGGATTGTTTTCAGTCTTCTTGGTGTTATTTTGAGACTGAGTTTTTGTTTTTGAAGGAGTCGATTGATTTGAAAGAAGTTGTACAAAATCTTCAAGACGTTTTGCATAATTATCTTCAAGTTCAATGGTTGCTCCTTCTTTGTAAAGTTTCCCATTGTGCATAATGGAGGTGTGTTTAACTTTGTATAATTTAGCCATTAACCTTCACCTCCCTTGTCTTGTTCTGGGTCATAAGCAGGGTCATTTACACTTGAAATCAAGTAGCCTGCTTCTGGACCAACAAGGAATGGTGTATAAATATCAGTAGCTCTGATATATTTAACCTTGTTACCTTCTTTCTGATACTCATCAACTTGAAGAGCATCTTTTTTTCGAACTGTATAACCATATGAAGGGTCATACTCTGTTCTTGAAGAGCCAAGTGCAGGAACATATGCTAAGACAATATTGTCTTGCCATACTCTGACAAAATTACCATCTTTGTCTGAGAAAATAGATTTTCCGATGATAATATTTTCAATTTCAAAGATTTCTTTTAATAAATTAAGAGTTACTAATTTATTTAAATTGTCAGAGATTAACCCTTTTAATTGAGGGTGTTTTCTTAGCAATTTCCAAGCTGACTGCCCAATAATCATAGTATTAGGGTCTTGAGCAATTTTAGCTGATACTGCATCTTTTGCATCTTCAATTACACCTTGAGGGTCTGAATCTTTCCAGTTGAAACAAGATTTTCCTGATAATATAACCTTGTTTTCATTTGGATATTTTGACTGGTCTTGAGCTAAATCTGCACATTGTTTCTCAAGTTTTAGTTTTAAACCTTCAGTTACAACATTTGTAGCGTGCAATTGCAACTTAACTTTTTCGGCTTCCTGTTCTTCACGATAATCAATCGGATAGGATAAGTCGTGTTCAGCTAAAGTAGTTGTATGCTTTTTGAAACCTTGCGGTGAAATAACATTTGAATTAGCTCGGATAGCACGTTCAGTATCATAAAGATTGAATGCTTCTTTGTTGAATTCAAAAATGTCAATTTTTTCTTTCTCAGAAGTGATTTCAGGGAATAAATATTGTGCAACAAATGCATTATTTTTGTACCCACGAGCGACCTCTGAGAGATACGCATTTATGCGTAATTCTTCAAGTCTTCCCATTTAAACTCCTTTATTAACTGTAAGGGTGATTTACTTGTTTAACTTTAGTAGTGCCTCTTTGAATGAAATGTTGTTTTTTGCTGCCAAGGCTTTTGCCTCTTTAAACACTTGCAGGCTGTCCTCATCTGCATTTGCAAATTTTTCAACATCCTCATCTGTTGGGTCTGCTCGCTTTTCTTTAGTAGCAAGCTCGCCATATTTAATTTGATTTGGTAAGGACTCAATAAAAGATTTAAAGTCAGTAATGACTGCTGAGTCCTCGCCAAATTTCTTGACATTGTCCAATTCCTGTAAAACAGATAAAACAACATTTTTATTTGCAGGGACTAATATTCCCTTATCAATCTGTTTTTCAATGAATTCTTCGAATTCTCTTTTTTTAATGGAATTTTTAATGTCAGATAATTCTTTTTCAATTTCTTCTTTGCCTTGAGCTTTTTCTTTAAATGTTGCTACTTCATCATTCAAAGCTGAAATTTTGTCCTTCAAAGATTTAATAGTTTCAAGTTTTTTGTTATTTTCCTTGAAATTAGCAACCTGTGTTTCTAAATCAGAAACTTGCTTTTTTAAATCTTCAATGTCTTGTTCTGAAAAATTTTCAGTTTCATCATCTGATTCGAATTCGTAAGTGTCAGATTCAGCTTCCATAAATTTAATTGCTTCTAAGCCTTTAACTTGTGGCATTGCAGCACCTAAGAATGAAACAGCTTTAAGGTATGCACCTTTACCATCTAAGTTTCTGTACAACTCTACAGATACTTTTTTGTATTTCCCATCATTAACAGCCTGCTCAAATTCTTTTGGAACTTCTTTAAAACTTACTTTAAGTTTTTCTCCGTCTGCTTTTACATCATCAACCCAACCATATGCCGGTCCGGATTGTTGATGGTCGATAGTAATTGGAGCTTCACAGAATGTTGGGTCATAATTTTTCGCAATTTGTGCGATTTCTTTTTTTGTGAACTTTCCTTGAGGATAAGTTCCTGCTTTAAAAACTTCAAAATACTTCATTTAAAAAACCTTTTTCTTTTGTATGACAACTTTAAAAATTGCCCTATACGAAATTCATATATTCACAGTCTAACCCTTGTGTGATATGAGTTTCAAAAGATATGTGCAAAATTTTTTTCTTTGCACAGTTCAATGAATAAAAACTTGTATATATCTTTTGAAAAGTAGTCATAGAAAGATTTAGACTGCTATATATAGAGATTTTGAAGGACATCTGTCCTTTTCTCTTTTGTCCTAACAAAAATAAGGAGTAATATGGAATTTTTAAATCAACTTTCTCCATTTGTAGAAAATGTCGGTTTCCCGGCACTTATCTTTGCAATTTGGTATATTTATCACCAATCTCAAGTTAAGGCTTTTGAGAAAATTATTCAGAATAATTTTGAAATTTTAAAAGATTTACTTGAAACCAACCAATATCACGCAGCACTTCTTTCAAGAATTGAAAGTAAAATCGACAACAATCTATGGTGTCCGATTTTAAAAAAGGAGGTTTCATAAATGAACCCTGAAATTCTGCAAATGAAAGGAATGCTCGCTGAAGCCAAAAAGAAATACCGTTCTCTTGATACAGAGGCATCAGGACTTGTTATTCTTATTCGCTCGCTTTTAAATCCGTATGAAGAAATACAAAAACTTGATATGGATAAAGTACTTGTGTCTGTAAAAAGACTTAAAAATGTAACTGTTGAAATGCAAGCTCTGAATGACAAAATTAAAAGATTGGAGTCAGAACTTGAATAAAAAGAAATACTTATATAATGAAGCTGAAAGGCTGTATATTTATAATTTTCTGACTATTGATGAGTTGGCAAGTAGACTCAATCTAAACAGAAAAACCATTATGGATTGGAAAGATAAAGGTGATTGGGAAAAACAAAAGAAAGATTTTCTCAGCTCTAAACAATCTTTTCACCATGAAATGTATGAATTTGCAAGAAAACTAATGTCCGGAATAATTGCAGATATGGAAGCCGGAGAAAAAGTCGATCCCGGAAGAATGTATGCTTTTTGCAGGATTATTCCAATGTTCACTAAAGTCAAAGATTATGAAGATGCTACTGCTAAAAAAGATGTTCCAATAAAACCTAAAGGTCTGACGGCTGAATTAATAAGACAAATTGAACAAGAAGTTCTTGGAATAGTACCTAATGACGACAACGAAGAAGAATAAAACCCCATTTTTTCTACCGTATCAAATGCGGTGGATAAACGATAAATCAAAAGTAAAAATATGGGAGAAATCCCGAAGAATAGGAGCAACTTATGTACAAAGTTATGAAGATGTAAGAGATTGTGTTTACAAAACAGTTCCTGCTGTTTGGTTTTCATCAGCAGATGAGTCTGCTGCCAGAGAATATATTGATTATTGTAAGCAATGGGCAACTTTATTCAATATTGCAGCAAAAGACTTAGGCGAACAGATTCTTGATTCGGATAAGGATATAAAAGCATATGTTATAGCTTTTTCAAATGGTACTAAAATTCATGCACTATCTTCAAACCCTAAAGGTTTCAGAAGTAAAGGCGGGAAAGTTGTACTTGATGAATTTGCATTCCATAACAACAGTAGCGAGTTATGGAAAGCGGCCCGACCTTGTATTACTTGGGGTTATCCTTTAAGAATCCTTTCTACACACAACGGTCAAAGCTGTTTGTATTATAAATTCTTGGATCAGGTTCAAAAAGGCAAACTAAAATGGGCTCATCATAAAACACCAATACAACTTGCAGTTGAAGAAGGGCTGATTGATAAAATTTATGGCAGACCAACTACACCTGAAGAACGTGAAGAATGGCTGAATGAAGAACGCAAAAACTGTTTTGATGAATACACTTGGTTGCAGGAGTATTGCTGCGTTGCAATAGACGAAGCCTGTGCGTTTCTTCCTTATGATTTAATCTCTACTTGTGAGATGCCGGATGTTTTAAAATCTCTTGATGAGATAAAGGGCGATTTGTATGTTGGAATCGATATCGGAAGAAGAAAAGACTTAACAGTAATATGGTGCTTAGAACGATTTGAAAATTCCAAATATACACGAAAAGTTAAAGTTCTTGAAAAAACTCCATTTCACATTCAATACGAAATCATCTCGGAAATTCTTAAACATCCAAAATTAAGACGTTGTTGCATTGACTCAACAGGCTTAGGTATGCAGATAGCTGAAACAGCACAAAGAGACTTCGGACAATATCGAGTAGAAGCAGTTATGTTCACAAATAAATCAAAAGAGGAAATGGCATACAACCTAAGAACCAATTTTGAAAGTAAAACTGTATTTATTCCACAAGAACATGAAATAAGAGAAGACTTGCACTCAATAAAAAGAATTGCAACTAAGGCAGGAAATATAAGATTTGATGCAGAAAGTTCAGAAGTAAACGGGCACGCTGATAGATTTTGGGCTTTAGCACTCGCTCTGATTGCTTGTAGCGTACCTTATTGCCCGGTAGAAATTGCAACAAGAAAAAGATATGAAACACTAAAACTCACAGAAGCCTTTTAAAGGGCTTTAAAATTCTTCAGATGATAATAAGTATTCCCCACACCCATAAAATTCAATACAGAGAAATTTAAACAACTTTTAAACAAGGTTAAAAATAATTTTAAAACACTAAAATTTATAGCTTTAAAAAAAGGAGAAAAAATTATGCCAAAAGAATTAGTTTTACCATCAGGAAAAATTGCAATTATTGAAAAGGGTAAAGGCAAGGATTTGTTGCAGGCTCAAATGAAAGCAAAGACTTCAGACGAGATTCCATACGCACTAATTGCCGAACTTGCTGAAATTGACGGACAAAAACTAGTGTATGAAGACATCTTAGAAATGGACTTAGAAGATGTAATTGCACTTCAGGGCGAAATTTCGGGAAAGTTGACGACCGGGAAAGCCAAAGAGGTTCCACCGAAACAAGAAGAAAAGATGGAAGTAGTTACTCCGATAACAGAGACGATTACTGCTCTAGCCTCCCAGACAGCCAAAGCATAATTCATTTATGCAAGATAACGGGATGGCAGTATTCCGAACTGTGCGAAATGTCCATCCCTACCCTTGCATACTGGTGCAATCAAGCAATTAAGTACACGAACAATCGCAATGAGGAACTTGAAGAACAATGCTCGACACAATGATGAAAGTATCATTAACTCTTGTAGCCTTTGATAAAATGTCAAAGGTTATAAAAGATGCTGTTCGCAAGTCCAACGATGAATTTGCAAAGTTGCAGGATGAAATCAAAGATACATCTGAAATGTTGGATAAACTCGGTCAGAATATGACTAAGTTAGGTGCAGGATTAACTGCTATTGGTGGTGGTCTTGCATATAAATTAGGGATAACAGAAGCAATTCCCGAAGCCTTTCAGATGGAGCACAGATTAAGAGAACTCGGCAATGTTGGACAATTATCCGCAAAACAATTAGAAGATATGGATAAACGTCTTGCTTCCATTTCAAGATACACAAACCAAATGCGACCTGAAATCGCAGAAGGTTTGAATGTTCTGGTTGCATCAGGTATTGACCCGCAAAAAGCCCTTGATTATATGAACGTAATAGGAAGAACCGCTACTGGTGAACAAGCCGTCATTGAGGATATTTCTAGAACAGCATTCTCCGTTACTGATAACTTAAAAGTTCCGATTTCCGAACTCGGCAAAGCAATGGATATCCTTGCTATGTCAGGTAAAGAAGGAAGATTTGAATTAAAGGATATGGCTTCTGCGTTCCCATCTTTAACAGCTGGTGCCAGTATGTTAGGAATGCGTGGTACTCCTGCTGTAGCTTCTTTAGGTGCTGCGTTGCAGGTCGCTATGAAAGGTGCCGGCGAAGCTTCCGAAGCAGCCAATAACTTAGAAAACTTTATTCAAAAGGTTACATCTCCGCTTGCTGTTAAAAACTTTGAAGAAGTATTTGGAGTAAATCTTAAAAAAGTTCTTTTAAATGCAGCAGCTCAAGGACGTGATCCTATTCTTGAAGTTATTGAAATGATGACACAACTCTCTGGAGGAGATGTTTTCAAAGTATCAGAAGTATTCCAAGACAAGCAGGTATTAAACTTTATTAAACCAATGATGCAAAATCTTGACGAATATAAAAGAATTAAAGCATCTGCTCTAAGTGCGGAAGGTGTTGTTGATTCTGACTTTGAGAATATGATGCAAACTACAAACGAACAGTTTAAACTGCTCAAAATCAATATGAAAGAGCTTGTATTCCCTCATCTGCACGAACCGATTCAAAAAATTAATGAATTACTCACTAAAATAAACAACAATCCACTACTTCAAAAAGGCTTATTTGGTGCAATTATAGGGACAATCGGATTAGGAATACTCCTCACAACCCTCGGTACTGCGACAATAATTATAGGAAAATTTGTTGGAATGTACGGCAAATTTTTAGGATATGCTCGTTATTTAACACCTGTTCTTACTAAAAATGCAGTTCTGTTGTTACAAAATGCAGGATTAACAAGCACTTCTCACTCTCTTGATACAGCATTTAACATCTTTAAATCGGGGAATAAACTTGGTTTAAATCTTCCGAAACATACTTTATTGGGCTTCGGTGCGGATATAAGGCGAATTGATAATGAGATGAGAAAAGGTCTAATAAGAACTTTCACTGAACTGCCTGCAAATATTTCAAAGTCAGCTATATCACTAAAGGATTGGACGGTTACATCATTAAAAGCACTGCCGACAAATTTTATAAGCGGTTTAAAGGCGTTCAAAACAGGTTTTCTGTCCATTCCAGGCATGATAAAAAATGCAATTGTTGCTTTTAGAGCTTTCTCTGTAACACTTCTCACTTCTCCATTAGGTTGGATTGCCTTAGCAATTGGAGTTGTTGCTCTTGTAATTTACAAATACTGGAAACCAATTTCAGCTTTCTTTAAAGGTATGTGGCAAGGATTAAAAGAAGGTTTACAACCGTTAATGCCATTATTCCAACGAATCGGTAAGGCTATCTCTCCTATACTTGCACCTATCAAAGCAATTGTTGAGTGGTTCAAAAAACTTATAAAACCTGTTGATGATACAGGTGGGGCCGCAGAAAAAATGGGCGTTCGTTTTGGAAAAGCGATTGCAAATATAATCGTTAAATTAGTTGAACTTGTAACTAAAGCATTTGAATTTGGCAGTAAAATCACGACTATGCTTGCAAGCGGAATAATGTCAGGACTTGCAAAAGTAAAAGGTTGTATTACAAAAGTTGCCCAAGTTATAAGAGACCACCTGCCACATTCACCTGCTAAAACAGGACCTTTAAAAGATTTGCACAAAGTAAAAATTATCGAGACTATTGCATCAACATTAAAACCGTTGCCACTTCAAAATGCGATGAACAAGACGTTGGGAGTCTTTTCAGGGGGATTAAAAGCCCACACAAGAGGAGTGAATAAATCAGCTTCTCCATCATTTGTCATTACCTACAACCCAACAATCACAATATCAGGAAGTGAATCTAAGGATGAGTTTCTGAAAATGCTTAAAAAACATAAAGATGAAGTTGTGAACATCATTAAAAGAGAATTTGAACGCAAGGAAAGGGTAGCTTACTAAAATGTTCGCTCAACTTGGAGATATAAAATTTGAATTAATCACTTACTTTAACGGTTTAAACGAAACTGTCTCGTACAATTATGCTCAGCATGAGCGGATTGAAAACAAACCCATTCTTCAATTCTTAGGCAAGAATTTGCAGGAAGAAGATATTAAACTTAATTTTCATCGTTCTTTTTGTGTCCCTGAAGATGAAATAAAAAAGCTAAAAGATGTCGCAGATACAGCAACACCTTTGAAATTTATCAAAGGAAATGGTGAATATGTCGGAGTATTCATCATAGAAGAAATCGGACAAGCAGTAGAACAAGCCTCTTCAGAAGGTGATTTGATGTCTGTGCAGGTCGATGTCCGGTTAAGAGAATATACAGGAAAAGTCCCTGAAGATAAAAAAAATGAAAAAGGATTTAAAAAGCGTTAGCCGGTGCGAAAGCACTACGATGGCGACGTAGAAATCTTTGATTTTACAGGAGCAGAAAATGACGGAATTTTATTCCTACATAACAAAAGACGGAGACCGTTGGGATAGTATCTCATACAAGTTTTATGATAACCCCAATCTTTATGAAGAGATTATTAAAGCGAATCCAACAGTACCCAAAGACCCCGTTATTGAATCAGGAATAAAACTAAAAATCCCAGTTTTAGATACTTCTCAGACTATACAATTTGAATTGCCCCCTTGGAAAAAATAATGCTAGTCCCAATTTTTGAGTTGTTTTATGACAAAAAGAATATAACACGAGATGTCGCTCCATACGTTACTTCTATTGAATATACAGATGTTGAACATGGAGAATCTGACGAACTTGTAATTACTTTTGAAGATGCCGAAAAAATATGGCAAGGAGCTTGGATTCCAACTAAAGGGGATTCCTTGCGTGCATATATTGGTTATGAGGCAGAAAAACTTCTGAATTGCGGAGTATTTGAAATTGACGAGCTAGAATACGACACCCCTCCGGACACAATTACAGTAAAAGGTCTTGCTACCGGAATAAAAAAGCCTTTAAGACAAAAAAATTCTGTCGGATATGAAAATAAAACTCTAAAACAAATTGCAAAAGAGATAGCAGATAAGCACGGATACACTCTCGTTGGCGAGATTGCAGATGTGCGAGTTGATAGGATAACGCAAAATCAGGAAAGAGACTTATCATTCCTCACAAAATTAGCAGAACAATACGGTTACATTTTCAAAATAGCTGAAAATAATCTTGTTTTCTATGATGTACAAAAACTTAAAGGTTCAAAACCAACACAAATATTCTACAAACAAGATTTAATTCACATAAACCTCAGAGAAAAGACATCACAAAAATACAAAGCTGTTCAAGTATCTTATTTTGATCCAAAGAAAAAGAAAACCGTTAAAGCAACTGCGAGGAATGAGAACGTTGCAAAGGGTGATACTTTAAAAATCACAGCTCGTTGCTCTGACAGAAAACAAGCAATAGTAAAAGCAAAAGCAGCACTAGGAACTACCGATGATAAAATCGAAGGTTCACTTGAGTTTATCGGAAATCCGTATTTAATTGCCGGTACTAACATTGAACTCAAAGGAATTGGGCATTTTTCAGGCAAATATCACATAAAACAAGCTCGTCATACTTATGACAGGTCAAATGGTTATAAAACATATTGCGAGGTGGAATCGTGCTAAGATTTGGAATTATCTCTCAAATTAACGCTCTGAACGCTCAAGCTCGTGTAAGTTTTCAAGACGACGAATCGACTTCTTACTGGTTGCCAGTCCTGCAAACAAAAACACTCAATGACAAATTTTATGTAATGCCAGATATTGGAGAATTAGTTGCGTGTTTAATGGATGAAAATTCGGAAGACGGAGTCATTTTAGGAACAATTTATTCAACTGAAGATGTTCCAGTCACGCAAAGTGAAAAAGAAATATCAATGAATCTTGAAGACGGCTCATACATAAATGCTAACAAGGAAAGTCAAACGCTTACTGTAGCTTTTTCAACAATGAAACTTATTGGAAATATCGAACACGAAGGGACTTTCACAAATACCGCAGGAATAAAATCAAACGCTGACATTACAGACAAAACATCCTCTATGCAAGCGATGAGAGAAATATATAATCCTCATACTCACACAGGAAATCAAGGAAGCCCGACATCTGCCCCTAATAAAACAATGTAATATCTATGACAAATCTAAATGAAATCACCTACGTTGATTGGCAATTAAAACTAAATTCAATCGGAGAAGTTGCGCAAGGTGTTGATGATATAAATCAATGCATCGCAATAATACTTCTGACTAAAAAAGGTACAGTTCCGCATCGTCCGACATTTGGCTCAGATATCTACAAATATATTGATTACCCTATCAATGAAGCAACCCCAAATATAGTCAGAGAAGCAACTGATGCAATCACGATGTGGGAAACACGAATAAAAATAAATTCTATAAAGGTCGAAATAGAAGAATCAAATTTAACAGTAAAGGTTGAATGGACATTGAAGAATACAAGCACAACAGGTATAGCGGAGGTTACTTATGACACAGCTGCCTGAACCTAATTTTATAGAACGAGACCCCGATATAATTACAAAAGAATGGATTACAGCTTATGAAGAAAAGAGCGGTAAAGTTCTTCAGCCTGCACAAATTGAACGGCTAATGATTGATGTTGGTGCATATCGTGAAACCGTTTTAAGAATGAAAATTCAAGAAACCGCAAAACAAAATCTCTTAAGTTATGCACCACTAGATATTTTAGAACATATTGGAGAACCTCTCGGTGTAACTAAGTTGTTGGCAAATAGTTCAACAACGACTCTAAAATTCTCTCTGGATGAGCCATTAGATTTTACTTGTAGCATCCAAAAAGGTTGTGAAGTAGAAACAAAAGACGGTCTTTTTATTTTTCAAACGCTTGAAGATGTAAAAATTCTTGCAGGAGAATTATCTGTAAGCGTGGATGCAATATGCGAAACCCCCGGTAGTGCATCAAATAATTACACATTAGGTTCAATCAATAATTTAATCACGCCTTTAGATTATATCTCTACCGTAGAAAACACAACAGTAAGTTCGGGTGGTGCTGATGATGAAGAAGCGGACAGCTTAAGAGAAAGAATTAGACAGGCACCGGAGAAATTTTCAAACGCAGGAAGTCGTGGGGCATATCGCTACCATACTTTGTCTGCACACCAATCAATAATTGATGTCGCAATAAATTCACCGTCTCCTGGTGTTGTAGATGTATATATTTTAACTAAGAACGGAATTCCAAGTCCTGAGGTAATTAAAATTGTTCAAAACTACTTAAATGATGAGAAAATTCGTCCTCTTACTGATTACGTCAGAGTTTTTGCTTCAGAAAAAGTTGAATTTTCAATAAATGCAAATATTGTACTGTATATGGATGCGGACGCAGAAAGTGTTATAAAAACTATTGACTCCAAAATGAAAGAATACAAAGTTTTATTATCGGAAAAACTCGGAAAAGACGTTATCAAAACACAAATTATATCAATATTAAACAGTATTTATGGAGTTTTTAAGGTAAACCTAGAAACTCCTGAAGAAATAGATATAAAAGAATACCAATGGGCAGATTTGGTTGATTGGAACATTGTAATTGAGGGTTATGCAAATGAGTGAATTAGCCCCAATTAATGACATTAATTTAAAATTATTTGATGAAATATGCGAAAAAAGATTTTCAAATTTAGAACTTGATGTGATTCTTGTTTCAATTATTGACAATCTTCCATCCGATGCACTACCTCACTTAGCTGAACAATATCATATTACAGGAAATGAAGGATGGTTGCAGTGTCGAAACGACGAAGAGAAAAAAGATTTAATCAAGCGTTCAATAGAAGTTCATAGGTACAAAGGCACAAAATATGCACTGAAAAAAATTTTTGATATGTTCGGACTTGAAGGACATATAAAAGAATGGTTTGAAACAAACGGAGAGCCATACACATTTACAGTAGATATAAATTTTGTTTCAAAAGGACTTGATTTTGATTTAATCGAAAGACTGGAAGACTTAATTAATGAATATAAAAATGTTCGCTCACATCTTGCAAGCTTAAGTATTGGAATGTCATCGGAATTAAAAAATTATAAAAACAAACTTATTTCTATAACAGGAGAATGCACAACAATATATCCTTTTCAAAAATCACTTATTTGGGATGAAAGCGACTGGGATGAAGCCTATTGGTCAAAGAAAATTGACGAAGAAAGAACATTGCCTGTGTGTAAATGGGATGAAAGCAATTTTGATGAAAGCGTTTGGTCTTTTGGATAAAAACAAAGTAAAGAGGAGTTTATATGGATTTTTACACAATACTAACCAATGGCGGTAAAAATGGAATTACAAGAGCATATGCAGATAGTTCAGCGCTTGAATTAACATCATTTGCAGTGGGTGACGGTGGAGATGGTTATTATGATCCCGATGTAGAACAAAAAGAATTAATCAATGAAACTTATCGTGGACCAATATCAAAAATATACGTTGATACCGAATATGAAAACAGATTAATTGTAGAATGTGCTATTCCATCAGATAGTGGCGGTTATTATATTCGTGAAATAGGAATATACGATGCGAATAGGGTATTATTTGCAGTGGGCAGGCTGCCAGAAAGCTATAAACCAATAGAAGAAGAAGGGTCTACAAGAGATTTTTATGTAAAAGTTGTTCTTGAAGTTGAAAATTTAGAAGATAGACAGCTTATTATTGATTCAAATGTAAGCATTGTTTCTTTTGATTATTTAGAAAATATGCACAATCAAGACCCAAATGCTCATTACAGAAAAATAGATGCTGATAAAGTGGATGGATACCACGCTGGAAATGAGGAAAACTGTATTCCTGTATCAAATGGAGAAAAAAATACAAATTTAAATGCTGATTTAATTGATGGACACCACGCAGGAAATCATGCTAACGAAGTTTTAATTTTGGATGATAGCGGACTTGTTCCTGACAAAAATTTAAAACCCTATGCGCTAGAAAATCACTCTCATCCAATAACGGATATATTAACAAATGAAAGCATTCATAGCTTTAATAATATGCAAATTTTAAGCGGTTATAACGTAGGAACAACCACTTATGTATATCCACCAAATGGATATACAATGAAAGATTTGCTTGCTTTTTTGCCATCAATGAGAACATTTCATTATGCAGGAGATGTTAATAATGATGACTCTTCTTACTGTTATTGGGATAAAGAGGCAACAAGAATAAGAATAACATGCTACAACACTGAGCAAAGGGCTAATCCGCAGGTTAATTGGCTTGCAATATGGAGAAAAAATATCCCACAACAAATTTAAGGAGTAATATATGTCAATAATTGAAGAATTAGTTGAATTTAAACCGAAAACAAAAGCTGTATCTAACGATATAAATAGCAATTTTGAAACACTTCGTCTATCAAATAATGAACATGAAAATAAAATAAATACCTTAAACACTCTTTTTGAGGAATACAAGCAAAACCCTGCAAAAATAATTGATTCGTCAACAAATGTTCTTGAATTAGTTGGAAATACTAATAATTTTAAGGCTGTTGGAACTTCTACTATTGATACAATAACAGGAAAAACATCCGGATTTGTTTTTATTGAATTTCTTGATACAAGGAAACTTATTAGTAGTAACATTCTAAGATTGCAAAATAATGTTGATAGAATTACCAAAAATGGGGATATAGGAATTTATCTTTTTGAAAATGAAATTATAAAAGAAGTAAGTTATTTTACAGCAAAAGAAGAATATACAAACTCTTATCCCACACAGACAATTTTAAATGCCCCCAAAAACAAATATGGCAAAGCTGATTTTATTGAAAAAATTAAATTAACAGATGACATTATGCCAATAATGGATTCATTTGAAAATGAGACTTGCGTTATTTCATCAAGTTCACAATATGATGCAATAAATTATATGCCTTGGAAAGCATTTAGACATCACACCAATGATGCCTATGGTTGGTTGACTATAAATGGGGTAACCACAGGTTGGTTAAAAATTGAATTTAAAAATATTACTCCAAAAGTAAAAGCCTTTTCAATTACTTCAAGGAATTCTGCTGATGCAAATACACATTCACCCTGCGATTTTGTAATAGAAGGAAGTAATAATGATACAGATTGGACTCTCCTTGGAGATTATAAAGATAATTTAAATTGGGTACAAAATGAAAAACGATATTTTGCACTCACATATTTTGAAAGTTTTAAATATTACCGAATAACAATAAATAAAAATTGCGGAAATGGAACTTTTAGTGGGTTTGGAGCACTGGAGCTATATGAATCTATAAATGATATTATGCCAATGGTTGCAAAACTTAATTTTTCAATTGATAAACCTCTTCTTATAAATACTGGTGTCGGAACATCCTCGATTGGAAAATTAAATCAACTATCACAAATAAATGAAACAATAAGCATAGAAAATCTTTTAAATAACTCAATAATGTATGTTGGTTTCAAAAAAAATAGCGAAAACAAATTTGAACCTTTTGTAACATCCGCCAGACCGACTTATTCAAATTCTTTGCAGAAATACTCCAACAAAAATTCAATTCCAACAATGATTTCTTTAACTACAAGTAAAGAATTTAAATTCGGATATACGGCAAGTTGCAGCAGCTTTTATACCCCAACAGGCGCAAGCTATCCTTGTTATCTTGCATTTAATGGTGTTCGTAATAATAAATGGGTAGCCAATGTTGTCGGTGGAAACCAATGGTTACAAATTGATTTCCCTAATTATAGAAAAATTGCAAGATTTACAATCGTAGCTTCACATGATGATCCCGGAGGAAGTGTTAAAAAAGGTTATATTAAAGGCTTTAATGGAGAAGAATGGATTGTTCTAAAAGAAATTAGCGAAGAGACAGATTGGATTGCAAATGAAGTTAGACATTTTGATGCTGATGTTATCGAAGAGTGCATCCAATTTAAACTTGAAATTACTGAAATTCAAAATATGGCAACACGAGCACAAGTTGCCGAATTTCAAATGCATGAAGTTGCCGATTGTTTTGTGATTCCAGAGAATAAATTCTATTCTTATAACCTTGAAACACAAGAATTTGAAGAAAAGGAAATTATCTATGTAGGCAGAATTAAAACTCTAAATAATTTTATATCCGATGTATGTAGTTATGCAGTAGAAAATCAATATATAAGCGAGGATACGGATTTAAGCATAAATACATTATATTCCTTTTTTCATAATCTTGGTTTTGATTATAAAAATTTAAAAGTTTCAGGTTGGATAAAAGATAAAACAACAGGATTTACAATGCCTTGGTATCCTGACTCAAATTATGATGCAGGGATTGAATTTAATAACTATGGTTTTCACATTGATGAATGTCAATTTAATGTAAGAACACCATCAACCTTAATGCGATTTAAAGATTGCGATAATATAGCGCGCTCATACAATAGCAATGTGTCGTTACTGTTACAAGTTGAAAGGATTTTTTAATGTATTCAGTTATAAGAAATAACAATTATATGGAAACAGACTCCTTGCTTTTTGATGATTTTCAAGTACCTAAAAAACCGCACGAATATGCAATATTTTTAAACGGAGAGTGGGTTTTAGACGCAAATGCATATTTTAATGCTATCGACAAAGTAGAAGCAGAAGCTTTTTTAAATGAAACGGATAAATTAGTTTCACTCTATAAAGAAGAAAAAGACTTAGGAATTACAACTACATTAAGTGATGAGGAATATTTGGAGTTAATCACAAAACGTCAAGAAAGGAGAATCATTTTAAATGACCTCACTATCTAAAATTTGTTTACACTGGACCGCAGGTGCAAATACCCCTTGCGATACAGATTTAAAAGCATACCACTATTGTGTAGATAAATATGGGAAGATTTTTGCAGGCACACATAAGCCTAAAGATAATCTAAATTGCTATGACGGCAATTATGCAATGCACTGTGGTGGTGGAAATACTGGTTGTATTGGTCTATCGGTATGTGGAATGGCAGGTTTTACATCAGATAAAAAACAAACAAAATACCCCTTAACACAAAAACAGATTGAAGCACTGTGCTGCTTAACAGCTTATCTAAGCGTCAAATACGGGATTTTAATATCTGAAAAATCAGTATTCACACATTATGAATTCGACCAAAGGCTTGCAAAACAAAAACGTGAAGGCAAAATAGACATCACTTATCTTCATTATTTGCCTAACTTATCAACAGATAGTGTCGGGAAGTACCTTCGACAAAAAATATCTTGGTATAGAGACAAGATAAAAGCCAACAAATACAAGTTCATTAAGAAAGGAGACTACTATGAGTTTATTCTCGTGGCTTAAAGATTGGAAAGTTTTGAATGAGCTATGGAATGTTATTGAGCCATTCGTAATAAATTTGGCTGAAAAGAATGTCCCAAAGTATATTACAAAACTCTATGAGAACCTTGCTAAGGTTGCTCAGCCTGCAATAGACAGCTTGTATAAGTTAAAGGAGAAAATTAAAACTTCTCCGAATGCATTGGACGATTATTGTTTTAATCAAGGAGTTAACGCAATAGAATCCTTCGCTAAACATCTTCTAGAGGCTGTTGAGAAGTTGAGAGCTTAATGCTTGGACTATCAGCAATAATTAAATCTTTTCTTGACTGTATTTCGCAATTTGCGAAATATGGTCAGGCAAAGATTGAAAATCAAGAAACAACAACAATCATAGAAGATAAAGAAAACTTAGAAAAAGCCGGAAATATTGCAGAACAAATTATTGAAATAGCACAAAAATATAAATCCTCTATGTCTAAGAGGGATCAAAGAAAATTAAAATCGTTAATTAAAAAATTTAATAAGGTAGATTAGTTATGTCTTGGAGAAATTTATTAAACGTACAAAATATTGAAAAAGGTTTCTTTTCCTCCTCTAATTCCTATGGCATACCTGATATAAACAAGGATGAGTTCGAAGTAAAAGAACTCATCCCATATCGGGTAGATTCTAACAGAAATGGCACAGCCCATTTCTTTTTAGATGATTATAGGTTTGAAAGATGTTGGAAAAACGCTGATTCACAAATTAAAGAATTAAAAAAATATGATGGAGTCTTATCCCCAGACTTTTCTATGTACACAAACTATCCTGAAGCATTCCAAATTTGGCAGGTTTACAGGAATCGTTGGTGCGCTCGTTACTGGCAAATGCTTGGGATTAAAGTTATACCATCAATAAGTTGGTCAGATGAATCCAGTTATAAATACGCATTTTTAGGTGTTCCAAAAGGCTCAATCGTTGCAGTGGGTACTGTTGGGGTGCTGAACTCAAAAGAAGCTAAAAGGCTGTTCATGCAAGGTTTTAAAGAAATGATAAAACAACTTGAACCAAAGCAGATTTTGATTTATGGAAACAAACTGACCGAACTTGAAGGTTATAAAAACCTCAAGTGGTTTGAACCATACATGAATAAATTTGAAAAGAAAGGTAGGTAAAAATGGGAGGACGTGGTTCAGGAGGCGGTAAAGGCGGCGGTGGTGCTGCAAAAGCTCCTAAAAATATCGGGGAAGGTATTACCGATAAAAACGAACTTATAAGATTGTATAACAGTATTTCAGGAAATCCTGCTTATAGTATAGACCAACGAGTTCGAGAGATGGAAGCAATAAGAAAACGAATAGATGAACTTGATGCCAAAAAAGCCGCAGATTTAAAGCAAAAACGTCTTGATGCTCTTGCTAAAGCTCGTGCTAAACGTGCAGAAAATCTCAAAAATGGTGTAAAACCTGAAAAGAAACCAAGAACTCCAAAAGCCAAAATGTCTATGGATAGCACAGTTTCTAATTTGAAAGATGAATTAATAAGTAAAGTTTCAACTGATGGATACATTAGACGTAGCGACTTTAGGGTTGAAGATTACGGAGACTTTATAAACGTATCAGTCCGTAGCCTCGGAAAATGGAAAAATCCTTCTGATGCAAGAGGTGAGGAAGATTATGATTGGCAAGTCCTGCACAAATCAAGTCGTGCTCAAATCGACAAAGTAGTTAATCGAATAGCCAAAAAATCAGGAAGGAAACTTTCTTGGTCGCAAGAAGAGAAAAACTGGATTGGCGTAGATATTCCGAAAATGAAAGGAGATTAATATATGGGAGGACGTGGCTCAGGCGGTAGCAGAGGTGGAGGAGCATCAAATAATCCCCCTAAACTTGTAAATTTAAATAAGTATTATCAAGAACAATATGCCCAAATGACTGATAAAGAATTAAATAAAGCATATAGAAATGCTCAGGCATTATTAAAAAAAGAACAGGCAAAAGTTGAATTTGAACAAAATAAACTATCAAAGATGGTTGAAGAATTCAGAGCAATGCCAAATAAAGACCCTAATCTTAATCAAAAGTGGGATGCAATTGATAAACAGACATCTAAATTAAATGATGCAAGGGCAAGAGCCGAAATAAGGTCTCAAGCATATTTGTTAGCAGTAAATGAAAAATATAATGTAAGAGCTAAGCAGTCAAACAGCGATTTGAGTAAAATGACTGACGGACAGCTAAATAGCTATTATAACAAAAGCTATTATGAAAGTAGAAAGGCTAGAGATAGAGCAGAACGAACTAACAACCCTAAAACTCTTGCTAAATATCAAAAATTGTATGAACAGCATGACGATAATTTCTTTAAAGCAAATGCCGAGAGAACAAAACGAGGACTTGATGGTAAAGATTGGTAATTGTGTCTGAATGATACGGAATAAAAGCAATGACTTCCAATTCTTTACATTCGAGCGATTAATGTGATTGTAGATATAAAAGGAGGTCAATATGACAGAAACAATCACAGCACAAGAAGTTTTAAAAAGCAGACAAAATTTCAGCAATTACATTGAAAAGCACAAAGACAAAGTAATCGAAGAATTACTTAAAGATTATCCAAACCGAGGCTTGCACATTATCTGCCCACAGTTAACTCAAAATGCAGATGGCTTAATGGAAGCAGTAAGTGGATTAAGAGGAAATCAAAAAGCCTATATATTTTGGTTTATAGTAAACGAAAAAGAAGATTTAATTAATATTGCTAAAACATTAAATCATTGTTTTAATCAAAATTATTGTGGGCTTTTTGTAATTAAAACTGTTTTAAACGGAGATAAAATAGAATTGAAACCAATTTTAAAACCTGAAATTCCAATAAAACAAGTTAGAAATAATAATAATACACCTGCTAAACAAATACAAAAAGAATATTGGGATAGATACTTTGAAATCTGTGACGAATTACAAAGCGAAATGCAAATCAATCCTGCTCCACAGCATTATCAATATATTTCAATCGGTAAAAAAGGTGTGCAGATAATGCAAACCGTAAACACTAAAGATAAATATGTTGCAACTGAGCTTTTTATCAATAGCGATAAAGGCATTTTCAACAAATTACTTGAATCTAAAGATGAGATTGAAACCAAATTAGGGTTCTTAGATTGGCAGGATTTAGAAGGTAAAAAATCTTCAAGAATTAGACAGGTTCTGCATTATGACATAACCGATACAAGCAATCTCGATGAAACTATAAAATCCCACATAAAAATGGCAGAAGATTTTAAAGAAACATTTAGAAAGTTTTTATAAGGAGGGGGAGCTTAAATGAAAAGAATAGTTGTTGAATTTAAAGAAACCTATATGGAACATAGCGTTATAAGAGAATGCGAAGTTTCGAGTTTGGATGAAGTAATAAGACTTTATGAACTAAACAATAATGACATCGAATATTGGAAAGTTCTTGAAGAAACCGATTTATAAGCATAGGAGGACTTATGGCAAAGAAAAATCTTAAAGAATCAGCTCTTAGATATGAGATTCAAATAAACCTAGACAATGTCCTTGATGTTTTAGGTAAACTTAACTTTATAAATACATCTGAAGTTTGGTTTGAAAGTCTTGCCTACGATTGGCTGGATAATAACCCCTCTGAAAAAGATATAAATAAGGTTTTAAAAGAGTTGGGATATTAAATCTCAACTCTTTTTTAATGTGTCTAAATGATACAGAATAGTCTCAATGGCTTGAGATTTTTGCTATTGCAATCGATTAATGTCAGTACAGACAAACGAAAGGATTATATTATGACAATGACGAACGAAGAAAAGTATGAAAAGAACTACCAAGGATTTATGAAAGAATTAACAAAAATTTCTAAAAAGTACGGAATAGGAATTAATGCTTGTGGTTGCTTTGATTACTACGATTTAAACGGATTCAATGATATTGAATATTACAACGATTCTTCAAGTGGCGATATTAGAATCGCAGGAATTATTTATAGCGATGGCACAGAAGCAGAATTATAAGGAATGAAAAATGATAGACGATTTAAAATTAAAAAAGTTTTTAGTTGTACACTCTGATGGAACAAGAGATATTACAGAGGCAGTTAATGATGAATTTTTAGAAATTAGATACGAAGAAATTGACGAAAAAATTGAATCTATTGAAGAGATAAAAATTCAAAAAATAAAAATTGTAAAATACAGTTCAATTCTATATGAAATCAAAAGAGAATACACCGATAGTGAATTTAACGAAGTTGTGGAGAAAATCCTTAATAATATAAGAAACATCGCTTTTGATAAAAAATCAAACTCTTTTATATGTGAAAAGAAAATTACAGCCGAATTAGCTTATTTCTTGTTTAATTCTAATACACTGTAACAATGTGTCTGAATGATGCAAAATACACATAGTTACTTGAAATAGTCTGAACACTATTCGATTAATGACAATGCACAAAACGAAAGGGAAATAAAATGAAAGTAAAAGAATTAATTGAAAAATTAAAAAATGTAGATGAAAATTTTGAAGTAAAAATCACAGATATGGATGGTAATGTTGATGAAGATATACAAGTTGTTGACCACGATTTTGAAACAGTTTATTTAGTAGCAGAGTATTTATAATTAAGGGTATAAATTATGGAATTAAAAAACAAAAATAATATGTTGTTCGGAACTAAAATTTATAATAATAAAACTAATGAAATAGGACTACTTATCTACACTTGGACAAATTCATTTGCCGATGGCGACATTGAGTATGCAACCTGCGTTGATAAAAAGGGAAAAAGATATAATATCGAAATGGATTTAATTACCCCGGTTGAGGAATAAAAAAACTCTAATACAGATGAAAAATACATTAGAGTAAGAAGTGATGTATCAAATATTATTTTTTAGGGATTGTTGATTTATTTTGAAGATGGTTTTCGATTATTTTATAAATGTATCTTTGAGAAAAACCGCACTCTAATGCAAGACGATTTATTGTATATTTTCTACCATCATACTGACTTATTATGTATCTCTTTTTGACCTCTGTAAAAGCATTTCTTGGAATTGTAACTGTTAATCCTGGAGTTAGAAAAATTAAAGCCAAAGCTGATCGTATGCCAGCTGATTCAGCAATTGTCTTTAAATCATCATTTGGCATATCTTCTGGTCTTATATAATCCATCCAAGGTTTATATTCCATTATCTCCTCTTATTATTTATAGTGGTCTCATCAGTTAGAGCCTTACTCTAAGACGGTCAGCTTGCACCGTTAGCCGACCGTTTCGACCTGTTTATTATTAACAAGATGGCATATTGGTTGGTGTCAACATGTTTTCCATATCCTTTTCCAACTTTGTAAGAATTGCAATTTGCCCACGAAGTATTTTGCAAGCCATTTTTCTTTCATACTTGCCACTCCAATTCTCTTCATCTGTTGCAACTTGTCCTAGTCTGTTGTACGCAACATCAAGTTCTTCATTAAGAACAATAATTTGATTTTTAATTAAGCCCATCATTGCACATTCTTTTTTATTATTTTCTTCTTGTGCAATATCACCAAAGAACTGATTGTCTCTCATTGTTGACATTTCTGCATTTGTTTTTTCCATTGTTAACATAATTTTTCTCCTTTACTTTTTTCTACTAATTAAGTGTGGCCGCACTTTTTTCTTTTAATTTTTTCTTAATTGCTGTAATTGCTTGAATAACTTTGCAGGCTTTAGACCTAGTCAAAAACATTACGTCATCAACTCTAAACTTTGATTTTAAAAATTTTCTTAAGGATTTTTTCGCAAATTTATCATTATTGAAATAACAAATATCTCTCCATAGCCCTTCAATCATTCTAAGTTGAGCATCTGAAGCCATGTTATTTGTACGATCTAATCCTGCGTATTTTTTAGGTTGTTTAACCCATTTATTTAATGCAATTGCTCTTTCTTCAAGATTTTCTATAACAATACTTGCTTCTGTAAAAGTTAGATTTTTTGATGTTTGCACATCAAAGGACTTAAGTATTTCTCGATACAAATCATCATCCATACCAATTAAATTTTTCAATGTATGAATTTTTTTAATCTGAAAAGTCGTAACCATACTTCACCTTTAAATCTTCTAGTTGTAATTCTCGCCCATGCTTGATTCCGAGCTGCACTCCCAAAATAAAAATGGCTAAGGCTACAATAAAAATATGTAACAATGTGTCGGGTCGGAATATCTTACCATTGTGCATTTTTATACCTCCTTAAGCCATTAATAATTTGGAAGTTTGTTTAATCACAACATCATCGACCTCAGCTTTGCCATTAAATTTGGCAATGCTGATGCTGTGAGAAATTAAATGTTCTAATCTTCTTGTATTCCCTTCAGAATATTGAAGATAAATTTCTGCGAGTTTTGAATCTTGCCCGATCGATTCTAAAATTTTAATTACATCTTGAATTAAAATTTTATCAATAACCTTTGTGAATTTAACTCTAGAATAAAGTTGGTCATATTGATTGTTATAGCCTTTAAGGTTTTCTAATAAAATTCCTCTGCCAACCAATAAAATTCCAATACCTGTTTTATCGTGAATTCTTCGTGTAATTTCTAAAGCTCTATATGGTAAATTTTCAGCTTCATCAATAATTAAAAGTCTGCCGGATTGATTTAATTTTCTGATAACTTCATCCATTAAGTCATACACTGAGCCTTTGCCTGATAGTCCCAAACGCCTATGGATTTCTTTTAGTAAAGATTTTGCAGTATAACCAGAATCGCTTTCAATTAAGATTGAATCCATAAATTCTTTTGTGTATTTTTTTACAGCAACGGTTTTCCCAAGTCCTGCCTTTCCAACACAAACTCCGATTTTGCCTTGCGTGTGGCACAATCTTCCAATTTCAGAAATATATTTAACAGTTGAAATATCAACAAAAGGCAAATCATTGTTACCAGTACGCTCTTTTTCTCTTTGAACAAAATTATTTATTTTATCTGCAATTTTGGTATTAGCACCATTATAATTATCATTTATCCACAAACTTATTGTTGATTTTGAAATACCTGTTGCTTGAGCCACAAAGGCAGTGGTATAATTTTTCGCTTCCATTAAATTTTTTAATTCTGCTCTAATATCCATTTGCAACTCCTTTTTTTAATTCTTGTTCAAGAATTTTATCTGTTTCGTATAGATATAATGGTTTTTCTTCAGGTTCAGATTTATCTAAAAATATTGATAAATCTTGTTTTCCAAATTCTTCCATATCTTTGCTTTTACGAATTACTTTATCCATCTTTGTATTTGCAATTCGAGATACTTTTGGTTTGTATTCTCTTTCAACACTCGCATATGCTGTTTTGTAGTTATCACATTTTTCCTCAATGCTTATTTCACGAGTCTGTTTAATATATGATTTAGCAATTTTTAAACTACGTTTTTTGATTGACATAGCTTCTTTGAATTCTTCTTTTGAAATTTCATCAGCGCGAAGTGCTGCTACTGCTCTTACTGCTGTTGTTTTTCCTATAAATTCATTATTTTCTGCATTAAATACCCAAGCCTCTTTATAATTTTGAATATCTCTACGAAGGTAAACTTTTAATCCGGTGTTAGAAAGCATCCAATCTGACCAATAAGTTATTCCGAGTTCATTATCTTTTATACCGTTTCTCCTGATTGAATAATTTTTAGTTGTTCGTGTACAGAATAATTTAAGAGCATCTTTACCGATTTCCTTTCTTTCTGCACATTCAAGATTGAAAAGCTGATCAGGAGACATTCCCTCGTGATTTTTGCCCTTAGAAGGTCTTTTGTTTAATACACAAATAATGAAATCATCAAATACTTCTTTAAATTGCTCAAAAGGAATAATCTTTCCGTTTTTAATTTCTTTTGCCAATTTCTCCGGACGCTCAACAACATTGCCACCTCTATAACCAATGCAATGTTTTGAAAACAATTCTTTAACTTTCAAAAAATCTCTTTCAATCGGTTTTGTTTGAGCGTTGTATGGCAATGCAAAATTAGCTCTAACATTTAATTCAGAAAGCATACAAGTTGTTTTAAATTGGTCAGCTTCAATTTTAAATTGACGTCCCCCGGCAAAATCTTTTGAACGATAATCTTTACCGTTATCAATTATGATATCTTTGGGTAAACCGTATCTTTGAGCCGCATAATAAAATGATTGAAATATATGGTCTGAATTTGGATGTCCGCACTGGAGTATCCAACCAAGCCATTTGCCTGATTTATAGTCTCTCCAAGCCGTTACCCAAGGAAATACTATATTTCCGTCTGGACTTAAACAAGCTACGTCAATTTGTGCGTGGTCTGATACCCATACTTCTCCACAAATAACTGTAGAGTAATCTCTTTCTATGTAATTTCCATATTTTCGATTCCAAGCTGATTCACCCTTGCGAGCCAAATAAATACTTGCTTCAGGAACTTCACGCTTTAATCTTCTTTTAAAAGATGTATGACTTGGAAATTCATACCGACTAATGCCAAACTCACGCATTGCATAGCCTAATGTTATATCCCAACAACTTCTAAGTGATGGACCACCTTCAACCAAATACAAATTTTTAAAATATTCAAAATATTTGTTGTTAACGGTAGTTCTTGATGCATTATTTCCATATCTTGAAAGTAATCCAAGAACCCCATCTTCATTATATCTTCTTCTCATTTTAATAACAGAAGGATATGAGGTTTTAAATTGGGGATGTTCAATATTCCATTTTTCAATAAAATGTTTTAATTCTTCACCCTTTAAATCTTCAGATTTTTGAATTATTTTTATATATTTTTCAGCTTGAATTTTAGCCCAATCGGGAGCTTCTGAATATTTCTTTTTACTTTCCTGTGACTCTGGAATTATTTTATATTTTGCATAATTAGGCAAAGAATCAAAACGGATAAAATAATTATATGTTCTGTTATTAAGCTCTACCTTATAGTTAACTTTTCCATTTCTACAATAATCTTTTACTGTCTTCTCTTTTAGATTAAGAAGACGTGAGGCTTCAGTAATTGACAACCATACAGGTGGATTATTTTTATCGAATTGATTATTATCCATCTATATTACAGCCTCTTAATTTAAAACCAAAAACTTTTTCAACAATATATGCATCAACAGGGGGGCATTCTCTATCGCCCGAAATATGTTTTCGCACAAGGCTATCTGAAATGTTTATTTCTCTTGCTATATCTATAGCTCTAAGATTATAAACACTCATAATAAATTTTAATAAAATTTTCTTTTGGCAAAATGCACAATTGTTCATAAATTTCTATTCCTCTCTTGATTGATATAACAGGGCTACATCAACCAAGCTAGTATTGTTGTCAGATTTTTGAATAAGACAATCGGGCAATTTTTACAGCACAACAAAGCTAGCCCAAATGGCTTACTGTTGTTCTGTTTAACTACCGCAATTTCCTCTCAATTATTATTATATTTAAATCTTTTATATTGAAAATACATAAAAATTAAGCTCTGTCCTGAATAGGACAGATTTAAAAAAAGGGTTAAAACGATTTTAAAATGTTACATACAACTTTATTTTTAAATTTATCTAAATTTTGAAAACCCTTTATTTACAAGAAAAATAATTAAAAAATTGTCCTGTTTATATTAAGAAATGTTAAGTAAATTAACTTTTAAATCATCGTATAGTTCTTCTGTATTTTTATTCCTTCGCCAAATACCTTCGGCTAATTTTTGAAATAAATCAGATTTACAACTATTATGATTAACAAATCTTGTTAAATAGCTATATACTCTCTTAAATTCTTGTTCTTCAAACTTAGTAAACTTTTTTTCGTTAGTTAAATTTATAGGTTGTTCGGCAACAAATATTTGATTTTTAAATACATAAAAATAAGTTTCTAAATTAAAAAAAATTCTGTTTCGACATTGTTGTGGACTATTATTATAATAAGTAAATAAAACCTCTAGCTGTCTAGTATAAATTAAATTTCTAAATATATTATAGATTTTATTTACTTGATCTTCTCCAACTCCGAGAATATAAGAAAGTTTGTAACCAGGAATGGAGCAACAAAAACCTCGAATAATTATATCTATAGTTTTGGCAGGATAATATGATAATATTGAATTATTTTTTTGAGGTGTTCTTTTCTTATAAAAATATAAATCGCCTCTCTGGACAAGCCTTTTGTCCTGAACAAATTTAATAAGCTGTAATTTTAAAACCAATTCATCAATATTGCTTGCAATCATTAAAATATCATCAAAAGTGAATTTATCCAATCGTTTGCATAGCTTTAATATTCGCATTGATATCTGGTCTTGCATTTAATAATCCTTTCATTGTGTATTCGTCTAACTCTTCAATTTGATTTGTTTTCATTAATTTTTCAATTCTATTGATAAGTTTAACTAATTGTCTGAATTGGTTTGTACGAGTTGCAAGGTATTCAATAGCATCATCCTTAAACTTCAAATCTGTTAATTCTGTGAGAATTTCTTTAATATCATCTGAATTAAATTTTTCAAATTTCAACTTTTTATAAATCCGATCCATTAAATGAGGGTAACGTGCAAGTTTCTTATCTGCTGCTCCCATACCAACTAGAACAACAGGGCAAGCTGTTTTATCGTGTAAATCTCTTAAGGTTTCAATAATATTTTTATCAATTAAATAATCAATCTCATCAACAATAATTACCTTTGAATGTTCTCTTAAAATATTTTCTATTATTTCAAAATTATCATGAAGGTGCCAGTATGCTTCCTCTCCAAGCTCCTCTGCGATTTCTGATAAAAGCCATCTGCTTGTCATTCCTTGTGTAGCTCTTACATACACTGAATCATTTTTATCTGCCCACCACTGAATCGTCTGCGATTTTCCGAGCCCATGTTCTCCATAAACTAATGCCATCTTAGGTATATTGGGTGGCACTTTTTGTAATTCGTCCATCAACGATACAAATTGTTTAACATTTTTTGTTCTAATAAAAGTTTTTTTCATAATTTAATCTCCTTCTTGGTTGTTCGCATTAAACGGGTCTGCAAACGAAAACTCATCGTTTCCGTTTTCCGCCCTCTGCTCACAATCCGCATATAAATTGTAGTATTCATCACTTCTAATGTAGTTTGTAAGCCATTTTCTATCTTCAGGATTAGTGCATCCATTTGTCATTAACCACTCATATTTTTCATAATCTGTATTAAAAATAGGTCTATACATCTGAAGTTCACGAGGGCTTAATTTTCTTTCTCGTTTTGGTTTTTCAATTATTGGTTGCTCTGTCATAAGACTTTCTTGCGTTTCAATTTCTATAACTTCAGCCTGCTCTTTAGGGAAGTATTTAAGGAAGTCTTTCTTAGCTTTTTTAAATTGTCTTTGTTGCTTTTGAATTTGTTGTTTATATTGTTCCATATCTTTTACAGTGCCTAAATGATTTGCCATTGGGTGAACTTTTTCAACTTGTCTTGCGACACATAAAAATTCACCTTTAGTTGAATAAACGTGTATTTTAGTTAAATCAAATAGACTATATCTAATGTAAACAGAATCTCTTAAACCTAAAATTGAATCACTTCTGTAATGAAGTCCGAGGAATGTTATTCCATGCTTATTAATAGTTCTAACTTCAGTTTTCATCATTAAATCATTTAAGATATTTTTATCAATTTCTTGTTTTTGAACACTGTTTAAACATTGTTTAATTGATATTTGAGGAGCGTTCGGACAAGGTTTTGAATTGTGAAAATCTAGCCAACAATCAATGTATTTTATTAATTCTTGTACAGTTGGTATGTAATTATTAGTGAGTTTTTTATGCATATCTCTATGAAGTTTTTCTCCTCGTTTCATCCAAGCAGGTTTATTTTCAATACTTGTTCCAATGTAGCTTGGCATTAACTTCTCGAACTCTTCTTGAAATTCTTTAAAAAATCTTTCAATAACTTTTGCTCTTGCATTGTATGGCTTAGCAAACACCGATTTAATACCAAGATTTGCATAGATTCCATTAAATCCTTCTTCGTCAAAATCACAGGATTGAAAATACTTTGCTTTAAATGCCCTACCATTATCTTGATAAACTACCTTCGGAATCATACCTAAATTAATGATGGCATTTCTTAATGCCGAAGCTATACATTGAGTGTTTTCACTCATCATAATTTCATAACCGACCAATGCTGTTGATTTCCAGTCTAAAAAACCGACCAAAGTTGCTCTGGTCGGTTTTCCTGTAAATGGATTAATTACTTGAAAGTTTAGAGTATGTCCATCAGCAATAAGTACATCACCGACTTCCAATTTTGAAATATCTCTTTCAATATATGCTTCCACTTTATCGTGGTATGCTTTTTCACCTTCTCTGAATAATATCCATCTTGAATAATTATTCTTTTTGTAGTGTTCTGCATATCTTCTAAATGTAATAACATGAGGAATGCTTTCAATTCCTTTCTTTTCAAGTATATGTTGAGTTAATTTTATCGCTTTTGTTACACTGAATTTATTTGGATGTAGAAGAAATTTAATAAATATATCTTTCATTTCTTGAGTGAGGATTGTATTATACTCACCCTGTTTTGTATATTTGTAATTAGGTAAAAGCACTCTATAATCTTCGTTATCTTCATATGCCCAAATCCATCGATGAAGTGTGCCTATCGAAATACTACCCAAGAATTTATAAACCTTTGGTAGAAGCATTCCCGAATTATACAAATCCAAAAATACTGAGTCAGCCTCTTTTTTTGTCTTATATTTGGTTCTTATATTTTGAAGAGCTTTTACAATATCTACTCTAGCAAGTGCCGTTAATTTTGCACTCTCTGAAATAAATGTCGGGTATTTAGTTGTTGAGTTTAAAGGAACTAATGCGGTGCAATTTGATTGAGTTGCTTCTTTAATTAATTCATCTTGGAGTTTTTCCTGTATTTCTGGTTCTAGTGATGAGTATAATATCTCGTATGATTTACCTCCAAAAACTTTAACTTCACGAGCAATATATTTACCTTTTTGAATTGCCAATCTTAATGAACGGTTGCTTTTTAACCCTTTTAATTCTGCTATTTTATTAATATCTATATATTCTTCGTTTTTCATCGCAGACACACATTAGCTCGGAAGTAAATGTATTGGAACATCACTTCCGAGCTTTGTGTCGTTTTCGTATCATTAAAAATTAGTTTGACTTATATAAAATAAAACAATAATAATTCATTTTGTAAAAAAGTTTACCTAGAGCATTATAATATCATTTTTATGCTATCATAAGTTCAATGCTTAAAATAAAAATGTTTATAATTTTTCTATTTTCAATAATTTTAATTGTTTGGTTTTACACTAAAACATTAAATTTTAGATTGAATCTATACTTAATAAACAATAATGTGAATGTAGGAATTGCAACTTTAAAAGATAAGGATCTTGTTGTAGTGAACAACAAGAAATATCCTCTATTAAGTGTTTTTAAATATTTCGTTGCTATTAAAGTGCTTAAATATATAGATCAAAAACACATATCATTGGATACCAAGATTACAATTAATCAAAATATGCTTGATATGCAAACTCATAGCCCTATGATAAAAGACTATAAAAATTATCCATTTGATATAACACTAGCTCAATTATTAGAATATATGATATCCCAAAGTGATAATAATGCTTGTGATATATTAATTGATTACTCTGGAGGAATTAATGAGCTTGAAAAATTTATACATGAATTGGGCTTCAATGATATAAGCATAAAAGTAAATGAAAAAGATATGAATAGCGATATTTATAATCAATATCTTAATACTTCAACACCTAAAGACATTGTCTTGATGATGAAAAGAGTAAAAGACAATAATATTCTTTCTAGCAGTTCTTTTGCTTTTTTAGAAAATATCATGCTAAAGACTAGCACTGGAGAAAATAAAATTAAAGCAGGACTTCCAAAAAATACCAAAATTTATCATAAAACTGGTTCAGGCTCTCGCACTCCAAAAGGTCTAAAAATAGCAGATAATGATGCTGGATATGTAAGATTACCAAATGGAGATTTGTATTATATTGCAATTATGATAAAAGATTCCCCTCTCAGTGATGACGAAAATTCTAAAATAATTAGTGATATTTCAAAAATTGTTTATCAGTATTTTTGTATTAATAAAAACTAATAATGTTCCGCTTTTTTATTAAACTTAATGATAAATTCCTCAAAATAATAATTGGCTTTTGTAAAAAAAAGTTTACAAATTTCTAAAAAAAGAGGAACCAAAAATTTAATTATTTGCGGAACTGGACTTTACCAAAATAATCATTTTATCCGTACAATTCAAAATCGGTGCGTAATTCAGCTATATTACGAAAATCTCAAACTATCCGTACAGTCCGAAAAAAGTCCATTTCGGCAGTTTGATTTTTTTGGTAAACCTAATTTTCCGACCTGAAAACGCCCTCGCAGAGCGGGCTGTCCAAAATAATCAAAGTATCCGTACAAATAAAACCGGTCGTTAAATTACAAACATTTTAACTAATAAGTTTTTAAAAGAAATTATATGTTATTTATTAGACACAAAAAACGGAGAGGATGGGATTCGAACCCACGGAACATTGCTGTCCACAGAATTTCGAGTTCTGCACCTTAAACCGCTCGGACACCTCTCCAGTTACATTCTATTACAAAAATATATATTTTTTAAGTTTTGTAAATTAATAAGCAATTTTTTTTATTCATTTGTTTTAAATAAGAAAAAAGGAAGTGTTTGTATGATTAAATCCAGATTTTCTAAAGCTATATTACCTCTGGCTTTTACTACAGCTATTTCTGGCGGGATGTTAGTAAAAACAGCTGTAAAACCTTCTCCAGAAAAACATGAAATAAAAACAGAACAACCTGCTAAAACTAATCCTATTGAAGATCCAGCTGTTCTAGGAACTATTTTTTCACTCGGGCTTTTAGGCACAGCAGGCGCTGCTACACTAGGAAAAGCTGTTGATGTTAGATATAGAGAAGCTCATGAAAAACTAGAAGAAATATATGACCTGTCTACTCTTACAGAAGACGATTATAAGGAAGCCTTTGAAGAAGCCTGCAAAGAGCTTGACAGCAAAGGAGAAAACTACGACAAAGAAGCACTAAAGAAACAATACACTCCTAAGTCAAAAGAAGAGATTGTCAAAATGATTGATGCTAATAAAGCTCATATTAAAAGAGTTACAGAGAATTGTAATCAAGACTCTAAAGCTGCTACAGAGTTATCTTTCCTTGAAGAAGAATTAAAAAGCGCTGTAAAATATGGCAAGACACCATCCAATGATGATATAAAATATCAAATGCTATATAAGTTTGATAAAGCAACCTTACCCCCAAAACAATGGAATAAAGCTGAAACAACATATAAGTCAGAACATCCTGAGGTTGATTTTGATAAGCAAGTAGGAGTTCCTCACGACAAGAAATGGGAACATTTTGCGAAAGTTGCTGCTGCAAAATTAATACTTGATAAAGAAATATTTATCGATAATCCTGAGGATTTATTAAAATCTTTACATGAAATCAAAGACCACATAAATACCCAGCCTGAAATTTTAAACAAGTATGACAGAGAAGAATGTTTAAAATTAATAGCTGAAGCAACGAATAAACTTGAAAAAGGCGACAATCAAGCCGGAAAATTGTATCAGGAAATTATTAAAATTTATGTTTGCAATCAACGGACGTACTCATAAGAGCATCTACGACTTCTCTGAACGCCCCCTCGCCGCCTCTCGCTTCTGTAATCTGAATATCTTTGATATTTTTAATTTTATCAACCGCATCCGGAACCGTTACTCTGTACTTTGCATAAGTTAATGAGTCATAATCATTGATATCATCACCGATATAGACAAATTCTTCTTCTGATAGGTTATAACGCTCAACAATAGATTTGATTACATCAATCTTAACCCTGATTCCCTGATGCACCTCTTCTACATTAAACTTTTTAGAAATTATTTCGATAGCAGAATTCTTTTCACCGGATATAATTCCCATCCTATACCCGTTTTTTCTAAGTATAGAAAAACCCATTACATCCTTAAAATTCAGCTTTCTGGACATTTCGCCATTTGCGCCGATATAAACGCAATTATCTGTCACAATTCCGTCAAAATCAGTAATAACAAATTTTATGCTTTCAGGTAAAACAATCATACTCGTCGTAATTTCTCAATAATTGGTAACTCACGTTTATAAACAACTTTTATTCCATCTCCAAGAAGCATAGGAGTTTGTCTTATATCTCTTACCATATGATAAAGTCCTGCCATTTCAAGACTCGCAGCCTGATCTGACCCCCAATTCGTTCTATCTGTTGTAATATGTCTTTCAACTGAATTTGCACCTAGTGCTACAGCCAGCACAGAAGGAGTTACACCTCTTTCATGCCCTGAATATCCCACCGGACAAGAAAACTCTTTCTTAAAAGTTTCTATTACACGCAGATTAGTTTCTTCTGCGTTAGATGGATATGTAGAAGTACAGTGATAAAGTACCAGATTTTCTTCGCCAAGAATAGAAACGGCATGGCGAATTTGTTCCATTGAACTCATGCCGGTTGATAGCAATACAGGTTTACCTTTAGATTTTGCATGTTTTAACAATGCATCATCCGTAAGTGATGCCGACGCAATCTTATAACACGGAACATTGAATTTTTCCATAAAATCTATTGATGGTATGTCCCAGCAAGAAGCGAACCATAAAATTCCATGCCGGGAGCAATAATCATCAATTTCTCTATACTCTTCTTCTCCAAACTCCAGACCTCTTTTTAAATCACCATTTGTGTTCCCGAAAACACTATGACGTTCTTTTGCAAGTTCTTCTCTTGTATATACAATATCAACAGTACGTTTTTGAAACTTAACAGCATCACATCCGGTAGTTACCGCAATATCAATCATTTTTTTAGCTAAATCAACAGAACCATTATGGTTTATGCCAATTTCAGCAATAATAAAACAAGGATAACCGTCACCAACCATTTTATTTGCAATTTTTACACACTTTCTATCCATCAACCCCCCGTAAACACACACAGTTTATAAATATTTTTTATATAGCGCAAATTCGTCAGGATCGACCTTATGTTCCAGTTCTTCCTGCGGTTCTGCTGCCTTTGACTCCTCCGCTGCTGTATGGAAAAGTTTATCTATTATTCCATCCGGATTCTCTTCTTCATAAATTTCAGAGATTTCAAATTCATCATTATCTTCCGGCTCTTCAACAATATCTTCGACTTTTTTGTCCCTTGAAACAACTTTTGTAAAACCAGGTATTTCAATCTTTGGGATTTCTATTTTTGGTATTCTAATATTAGGAATTTCTATTTTTGAATATTCACCTTCTTCAATTTCACAAGGAGGATAATTACCTAAATCTTTTATGAGATGTATAGAATTAGCAGATGCTCCTATAAGCATTCTCTTTCCGCCTAATTCTACTACATGAAGAGTCTTATTTGCGCCTAAAGGCGTAGTAGAAATAACTGCTACCTGAGAGTCTGAATTGTCACCAACCTGTCTTTTTAAAGCCTTTACCCCAAATTTGTTAAGTTTTGTGTACAAAATACCTGTTGCATATATAAGTAAAATTACAAAAACAAGAGAAAAAATCATAGAAATAAAGTTAGGTTCTTGTCCTACAGACTGCGTTGCAACTGTATTTACAGTATCGGTTGTAGTCACAGAAGAAGCCTGTGCAGCACTTGCAAGCGGTTCAGGCAAATCAGGAAGCACATCAAATTTATCTGCTGCATAACAAGCGTATGCACTCACCCAGTAAAATATTCCTAATATGATTCCCGTAATCTTTTTCATTTTCTCCCAAATTCTGTTATAATTGTATCATAAAAAATCGAAATAGGACAAGTAGGCATGCTTCTGGAAGTGTTAAATTATTTTTTAGGTGACAATAGTGCATTTTATGTACACGTTTTAAACCTTTTTGTACTGATAACACTTATTGTATTATTTATTTCTGCCAGAAAAGCCGGAAAAAAGTGGACAAAAGTTAATGACTATTTCGGGATATTAACAAAGACTGTAAATTCTATACGTTACGGAGATCTTACAAAAAAAATAGAAAAAATGGACTTACCAAATTCTGGTCCCCTGGCAGAAAGTCTTAATAGAATGATTGAAACTCTTTATGACAGAGAAAAAATGATTGTTGAGTACCAGAATGAGCTGCACAGGCAAAACAAATTTCTAGAAGCTGTTATTAACTCTTTATCAGACGGTCTGATTGTCATTGATGAAAACTACAAAATACTTAGAGCAACCCCTAAAATTAGTGAGTGGTTTAATGTTGAAGGCAAGAAACTTCTTAATACTCCGCTTACTGATTATATTGAACTGCAAAATAGAAGCAAAATTGAAACACTTAAAAATGAAGATATCTTTATAATTAATGACAAATTTTCTAACTTTACAGCAAGTTCAATGGAGTTAAAGCTTGAGGATAAAAAAAGACGTTTTATTATAATAATAAAAAATGTTACAGACCAACGTGAACTCGAAAATTTAAAAGACGATTTTGTTGCAACCCTCACCCATGACTTAAAAGTTCCAATAATTGCCGAAACAAATATGTTAGAGCTTTTCCTAAATCAGAATTTCGGCCCGATATCAGAAAAGCAGGAAATCGCACTTAGAAATATGCAGACTTCTAACAAAGAACTCATAGACCTTGTGCAGATAGTTCTTGAAACATATAAGGTCAGAGATGGGAACATAAGACTTTACAAAGAGAATATATTGCTTAAAGGTTTTATCAAAGAGATAATTGAAGAGATGCAGCCTATAGCACAAAAGACAAATAATACTTTAGAATTTATACAGCAAAGAGATATAAGAGTTTACGCTGATAGAATACAACTTAAACGTGTTATAAAAAATCTCATTCAGAACGCAATTTCTTATGGTGAGCCTAATTTTCCTATTGAAGTAAGTATTGGTGAGATTCCGCAATATATTGTAATAAAAGTAAAAGATTACGGAGCCGGAATTTCGAAAACAGATATTGATAAAATTTTTAACAAATACTACTCTGCAGCTAAAAAGTTCAGAAAAATCGGCACAGGACTGGGCCTATATCTTGCATTGCAGATAATTAAATCGCACAACGGCGAACTATCAGTCGAAAGCGAAGAGGGAAATTTTACAGAATTCACCATTAAATTACCGGCTGTTATGAATATTAATTTACACTACGGAGAATAGCATATGCTTTTATATGATACAAAATATCTTCAGCTAAAGAGTACTAAGTCCAAATCCGGCAATGATTGGGTTTATGCGCACAGGCCAAATGCAAAAGATGTTGTTGTTATTTTACCATTGATTAATAATAAGCAAGTACTGTTTTTGATAGAAGAAAGACCTCCTCTACAGGCAGAGGGGATTGCAAAATATTCAATAGCGCTTCCTGCCGGTCTTGTCGGAGATGAAAGAATAGGTGAAACTATTGAAGAGGCTATTAATGCAGAACTTATGGAAGAAGCAGGGTTAAAAGCAGACAGGCTCGAAATTAAAACTCGAAAAACAGCAAGTTCACCAGGATGTATATCTGAAACAGTAACAATAGCAATTGCTTATGTTAATGAATATAATATTATTAAAAAACCTGTAAGTGACGGCGGAGTTATTGTTAACAGAGTACTGGTTGACAAAAACAATATCCGAAACTGGCTTAAAGAGCAGGAGGAAAGCGGAATAGCCCTTACTGCTTCTACTCTTGCAGCATTATTTTATTTAAATGAGGTGTAGAAAATGATTTCAAAGGGAATACGAGGCGCAATAACAGTTGAAGAAAACAGTCCAGAAGCGATTGGAGCAGCAACTATTAAACTGCTTACAGAAATGGTAAAGAAAAATAACATAGAAATTGATACAATATCACATGCGATATTTACTTTAACAAATGATTTAAACGCAGATTTTCCTGCTAAGTATGCTAGAGTTAATCTCAAATGGAAAAATGTACCAATGATGTGCTTTAATGAGCTTGATGTTCCAAACAGTCTGCAAAAATGTCTGAGAGTTCTTATTGTCATTAATTGCGGAGAAGGATTTGTACCGGACTTTGTTTATTTAGATGGAGCAGATGTTTTAAGAAAATGAAAAAAATTTTAGTTGTTGATGATGTAAAGGGCTGGCGGGATTACAATTCTAATATTATGTATGAATTGTTCGGCTCTGATATTGAAATTAAAACAGCAGAATGCGCATCAGAAGCCTATAATATTCTCTTGCAGGAAGAACCTCTTGACATTATAATTACTGACTTGCAGATGGAAAATAATTATGAACCCAAATTTGCAGGCGAATGGCTTGTTGAACAAATTAAAACATTCAGTCGTTATACTAATACAAAGGTAGTAATAATTTCCGCTTCATATAATGTTAGACATATTGCAGATGCTCTTGGTGTTGAATGCATTCCTAAATCTACTGCACTAAAATGTCTTTCTGCGTATAAAGAAGCACTTGGAGTTGTATGAAAAAAACGATTTTAATTTTTGCATTGTTTATATTTTCTATAACCTGTTGTTTAGCAGATTATACAAAGTATTATGAATTTGATGAAAATCTAAATGTGAAATTTCAACCTTCAGTTTCAGCTAGGAATAAGGAGTACAAAAAAATCCTTAAAAATGAAAAATATATGCAGAAGGGTAAATATAAAAAAGCTGAAAAGCTCATGCCAGATTATCTGCCCAATATTGCAAGATTAATTTATATTTATACTGACAGTAAAGATTTCCCATCTGCCTTAGAATATGCTAAAAAGCTTGTAGAGCTTGATAAAACTAATCTTTTCCCGAAAGCTTCAAAAGATTACAGACTCGGAATACTTTATTCACAGAATGGAGATTATCTGAGCTCTAACAAATATCTTTATCCTTACATAAATCAAAATACCTGGGCAAGATTTCAAATGGCGCAAAACTATTACTATATGCAGGATTTAAAGAGCGCGGAGAGTTATGCCGCAAAGATTTCTCAAAATGATGGTGCTTATCTGGCTGCACAGGAGCTTCTATATTCTATTTATAATATTACCAAAAATCCTCAAAAGGCTTATACAGCAGCAAAGACTCTTGTTAAGCTTGACCCGGGGAATCCGGATAACTATATGAAAGTAGCCTATGCTACAACAAATAATGACGAAAAACTAATTAATTTATACAGAGCAAAACAAATATTTTATTCACAAAATCTTTCATCAATGATAGTAAAAATCAATGATTTGACAGCACCATTAGAACAAAAAAGAATTGATGAAGCATATAAAAAAATTACTTCTTATTGTAAAAAACCAGACTGGTTCAAAGTAAAAAGCAGAAACGAAAATCTCTTATCCGGTGACATTACTTACTGGGACAGACGCCAGAGTGAATTTTTCGAAACGGCTAATGACTGCATTAAAAGATATAGCGGCTCTAATCTTGCAGCGTGTTTCAAAGATTTGAATGATACTCAGGAACATCTGGATGCCACACTTGCTGCCGAGCAGGCGCGCAGGGAGGAAGCAGAACAGCGAGAAATTCAGATTCGTCAGCTTGTACGCCAGAATATGTTATTAGAAGAACAAAATTTAATTCAGTGGTCGCGTTATAACAGCTTTTATCCGAGATATTACAGACATCCTTACTGGTGGTAGCGCTTCGGAGAAAATTTTTTACAATAGCTGCAATGCTATAGCAGGAGTTTGGTTAGCCGTTGCAAGCAGAGTGGCACTTGCTTGCTGCAATATTTGGTTTCTGATATAAGCACTGCTCTCTTTTGAGATATCTGCATCACGGATTGTTGATTGAGTTGAAACCAAATTTTCATATGCAATGCCAACCTGTTCAAGAACACTTTCTAAACGATTTTGGATAGATCCGATTTCAGTCTGTTTCTCGTTTACCTGCTTAATTATTGAATCTAAAAGTTCAAGAGTTCCGGAATCTTCCATTTTTAAACCATATAACAAATCAAATGAACCATATTCTACAGTGGTATTAAATGTTATAGAAGAACTAGCATCCGAGTTTATACCGACCTGCAAAGTTGTTTCTTCCGGAGGAAGATAAATTGTTGACACTCCTGCTAACCAAGCTGACATGTCATAAGAATCTAAATTTGAATAAACGGAACCATTGAGCTCAAGAAAATTACCTACCAGCGGAATATTATTTTGATTAATAACAGTACATCCTGTTATACTAACCCCTCCGTACAATGTTCCATCTTTTTTTACACATACACCTCCGGCAAAGCTTCCAACAGCTTCTGTACCAGAAACTTCTCCATAACCATGCACATTGATAAATTCTTGAATCCCTCCCCGAGTTAGTTCTATACAGCCAAATACAGAACCTGTATATTTTTCGCCGATTACATTACCGGAAGCATAACAGTTTGATGTAATGCTTGCATTCCCTCTCCATCCAACAAGCCCGCCTGTATATAATTTACCATTCACACTGCCTGTGCTATGAGAATTTTTAATAGCATATGAACTCCATCCTGAACCTACTAATCCTCCAACACTTTCATTTCCAGATACAGCACCAGATGCATAACAATTTACAACCTCTGAAGATATACTGCCCAGAAGCCCCCCGACATTTTTATTTCCTTTTACAGTACCAGAGGCAAAACAATTTACAACGTGATTACCAGCGCCGTCAGGATTACCTATTAATCCACCAACATTTTCAACACCGGTTACATTACATTCAGAATAACAATTTGTGGTTGTAGTCTGGTGTGTAGCCCCAATTAATCCGCCAACGCATACAGAACCATTCACTATACCTGTTGAAAAACAATTTTCAAGTGTACCTCCCTCAGTACTTGCTACCAGAGTTCCAATATACGCATGATCCCAACCAGTTCCAGTGTTATTTACATTACAGTTGACCAGACCAACATTCTTAATATCGGCTCCATTAATTTTACCAAATAAGCCGAAAAACTTCTGATTTGTGTTAATACGTAAATTGGTTATTGTATGCCCGTTCCCATTAAAATTTGCTTGAAAACCATTTGCCTCTGTACCAATAGGTGTCCATCCTGCACCTGCAGAATAAGCTGATAAATCTATATCCGAGGCCAGAACAAATTCGCCGCCAGTAATTAGTCCGGAATTTGTCATTCTTGCTAATTTTGCAAGTTCTTCTGCGCTGGATATTGAATATTGACCGGCAGAAATTGCTGATGTTTCATCAACACCGGCTAAAGAAGTCATTGCAGCAACTTCAGCTTCTGAATAATCTATTGGATTTTCTATAAAACCATTATATTTTGGAGTGAGGTCTACTTGACATCCGATATCGTCCGGAATTTCAACCTTATATGAATCCAGAAGCTTTTTGCCATTATATGTTGCCGTTTTAAAAATGCGATTGATTTCTGTTGCAAGTGAATTAGCTTCTGCATTGATTGCGTCAAGTGATTTATCCCCATAAGTGCCGTTTTGAGCCTGAGTTGCAAGCGCGCGCAAACGTGAAAGACCATCACTAATCTGGCTCAAAGAGGACTCGGCTGTCTGCACCATATCCAACCCCATCATAGCGTTTTCTTCTGCAACTTGATAAGCACTTATTTTGGTTGATAATTTTGTATTTATTGAATAATTTGCAGCATTGTCTTTGGCGTGGTTTATCCTAAAACCACTAGTCATTCGCTCTATGGCAATATTTAAACCATTCGTAGAAGATTTTAAACTCGATTGAACTATTAAACTTGAAAGATTGGTGTTAATTTTCATTTTAACACCTCACTTAAAAAGGCCTGTAAAATAGGGTGTTTAGCCCCCCCCCCCTACAGCCACAAGGGTTTCAGGGCAAAGGGTTAAAACCTTTACTAATATTGGTTCATCAAAAATCCGCATATCGTACAACATATCCTTATATAATTATTATATATTAGATAAACATAATTGTCAATATAAAAAAAGTTTGCGATTTGGGGTCGCAAACATTAAATAAACACGAGGATATTAAGAGAGAGTATAAAAAAGTGGGTAAATTCGGTTCGGAGTCTAACGCTCAACTCGTCCACCGAGTTTTTTTCTTACTTAACTTAGTTCTTACATATATATAAAGTAATTTCCTTTTCAAAAATTGCTTTTTTTTATGCAAATTTTACAAACCTTAAAACTGTATTAACAGAAGATTACATATGTATATAATAAAGAAATAAGTTTACAAGATTATTTTGTTTGTGCTACTATTTATATATAGAATGGGATAGAGGAGAAAGATTTTGGCACAACAAAATATGTTTTCAGACGGTAAAATTGTACCGGTTAATATAAGGGAAGAGATGAAGAAATGTTATATCGATTATGCAATGAGTGTAATCGTTGGTCGTGCGCTTCCTGATGTAAGAGATGGTTTAAAGCCAGTTCATAGACGTATATTATATGCTATGAACGAACTTGGAATGACACCGGACAAACCGTTTAAGAAATGTGCCCGTATTGTTGGTGAAGTGCTTGGTAAATACCACCCGCACGGTGACAGTTCGGTTTATGAAGCTCTTGTACGTCTTGCGCAGGATTTCAATACAAGATATCTTGTTGTTGACGGCCATGGAAACTTTGGCTCTGTTGATGGTGACGGAGCAGCTGCAATGCGTTATACAGAAGCACGTATGCATAAAATTACAACTTCCATGCTCGCTGATATTGACTGCGAAACAGTTGACTTTGAACCAAACTTCGATGGTTCTCTTGAAGAACCTTCCGTATTGCCGGTAAGACTTCCTATGCTTTTATTAAACGGCTCCTCTGGTATTGCAGTTGGTATGGCGACTAACATTCCTCCTCATAACCTCAGAGAAGTTGTTGATGGTACTATTGCTTTAATTGATAATCCTCAAATCTCGGTTGCAGGGTTAATGGAATACATTAAAGGGCCTGATTTTCCAACTGCTGCTACTATTGTTGGTTTAAATGATATTAAGCAGGCGTATGAAACAGGCAGAGGTTCAATCAAGATGTCTGCAGTTGCTACGATTGAAGAAATTCCTGGCGGAGCAGGCAGACAAACAAGAACAGCTATAATTGTTACTGAAATTCCTTATCAGGTTAACAAGTCTATGCTTATTCAAAAAATTGCAGACCTTGTTAAAGAACAAAAGATTAACGGCATCTCTGATATTAGAGATGAATCTGACCGTGAAGGTATGCGTATTGTAATTGAGCTTAAACGCGATGCTAAGCCGGAAGTTGTTAAGAATAATTTATTCAAATATACACAGCTTGCAACAACCTTCGGAGTTAACATGGTTACTCTCTGCGGAAAGCAGCCTAGATTGTTAAACCTCTATGAAGTGCTTAATGAATTTGTTGAACATAGAGTTGAAATCGTTACAAGAAGAACTATTTACTTCTTAAAGAAAGCAAAAATCAGAGCTCATATTTTAGCTGGTTTATTGATTGCATTAGGCTCTTTAGATGAAGTCATTGAACTTATTAAAAAATCTAAAACGACTGATGATGCAAGAGTCGGTTTGATGAGCCGTTTCGGACTCGATATAGATCAGGCAAATGCTATCTTAGAAATGCAGTTAAGAAGATTAACCGGATTGGAACAAGATAAGATTAAGAACGAATACGATGAATTGTTGAAAAAGATTTCTGAATATGAAGAAATTCTTGCAGATAGACAAAAAGTTCTTGATATTATCAAATCTGAACTTCTTGAAGACAAAGAAAAATACGGTGATGACAGAAAAACCCAGATTGTTCCGGAACAGGGCGAAGTTACAATAGAAGATTTAACTCCGAATACTCAGATGGCAGTATTTATTACTCATCAGGGATATTTGAAGAGAATTTCTTTAGATACTTTTGAACGTCAGAACCGTGCAACACGCGGTAAAGCCGGCATGAAAACAAAAGATGATGATGACATACAGCATTTCTTTACTGCAATGATGCATGACAAAGTATTATTCTTCTCTTCAAAGGGTATCGTTTACAGTCTTAATGTCTATGACTTCCCTGAAGGCGGCAGACAGTCCAAAGGATTACCTATCGTAAACGTGCTTCCAATTGAACAGGGAGAAAGAATTACAGCAGTTGTTCCTGTAAGTAATTTCTCACATGATTTAAATCTGATTATGCTTACACAAAAGGGTTATATCAAGAGAATTGAGCTTGATAACTTTGCAAGCATAAGGAGAAGCGGTATAATTGCGATTTCTCTTGAAGAAGGTGACAAACTCAACTGGGTTAAACTTGCTAATCCGAACGATGAAATAATTATTGGTACATCCTGCGGTATGGCTATAAGATTCCCGATTGAAGATTTAAGACCGCTCGGAAGAAGCGCAAGAGGTGTAAATTCAATGAAACTTCGTGCTGCTGACACAATTATTGGCTGTGACATAGTTCCAAGAAATTACGATGCAGATTTACTTGTAGTAACTTCTGACGGATTTGGAAAGAGAACAAAACTATCTGAATTCAGGACACAAAACAGAGGCGGTATAGGTCTTATTGCTACTAAATTTAAATCTAATATGTCCCGACTTGTTGCCCTAACTATCGTTGAAGAAAAAGACGAAATAATGATGGTTACTGCAAACGGAATTGTTACAAGGATTAAGGCCGGTGATATTTCTTGTCAGGGCAGACCTGCAACCGGTGTTAGAGCGCAAAACCTCACAGACAATGACACGGTTGTTTCTGTTAACAAGATTGTCAATACTGATAAGGACGATGACGGGGATACAATTCCTTCCGGAGGATGTTCTATAGAGGATATGACAGAAGGCGAACAGACAACATTAACAGAATAATAAAAACTTATACGGTCGGATACATACTCCGACCGTAATTACATGGAGGATTTATGAAAAGTTTAAAAATATATACAGATAAAGATATTAACAAAGATTTGATAAAAAGCAAAAAGATTGCTGTTATTGGTTTTGGTTCACAAGGATACGGACAGGGATTAAACTTAAAGGATTCCGGCTGTGATGTAGTAATCGGTGTAAGACAAGGCGGAGCTTCTGATATAAAAGCTAAAGATTACGGACTAAAAACAATGTCTATTTCCGATGCGGTAAAACAGGCTGATATTATACAAATCCTTATTCCTGACGAGGTTCAGGCCGAGGTTTATGAAAAAGAAATTAAGCCATATTTAAAAGCCGGTCAGTATTTAATGTTTTCACATGGATTTAACATTCACTACGGTTTTATAAAAGCACCTGAGAATATTAATGTAATTATGGTTGCACCTAAAGCACCGGGGCATACAGTTAGAAGTGAATATAAAGCAGGAAGAGGTGTTCCATCGCTTATTGCTGTTGAGCAGGATTACAGCGGAAATTCAAAAGAAATCGCGCTTTCTTACGCCTCAGCAATTGGCTCTGGACGTGCAGGAATTATTGAAACAACGTTCAGAGAAGAAACTGAAACTGATTTATTCGGAGAACAGGCCGTACTATGTGGCGGCTGTTCTGCCCTAATAAAGACTGCATTTGAAACTCTAGTTGAAGCAGGATATTCTCCTTATATGGCATATTTTGAAGTCTGCCATGAATTAAAATTGATTGTTGATTTGATTTATCAGGGCGGAATTGAAGATATGCATTATTCTATTTCCAACAATGCTGAATACGGCGATTTAACAAGAGGCGGTAAATTAATTAACTCCGGCGTTAAAACTGAAATGAAGAACATTTTGTCTGATATTCAGAGCGGCAAATATGCAAATGAATTTATGGATGAAATGCAGAATGGAGGGGGTAAATTCAAAGAATTACGCACTGCCTCACAAAACCATTTGATTGAAAAAATCGGACAGGAAATTCGTTCATCATTCAGCTGGAATAATGACAATAAACTAATTGACCGGTCAAGAAATTAGACATTTGTCTAAAAATCTTTATCCGCTCGGGTTATGGTAAAACACTGCTCATTTCTTACAATAAATATGTATTAAAAATACAGTTTATTCATGTCAAGTTAAAGGAGTAAGAGATGAAAAAAACATTATCAGTTTTGGCAGTTTTAGGTATTGCTGCCGTTATCGGAACTCACAGTGCAAATGCTTTTGAATGGTCAAGCTTAAATCCTGCATACTGGGGACACTGCCCTAAATGTGAAAAACAAAAGGCTGACTGCTCCTGTGCTAAAAAAGCTGACCCTTGTAAGAAGGCTAAATGCGATCCTTGCAAAAAAGAAAAGAAATGTGATCCTTGCCAGAAAACAGTTGAACCATGCCCATGTACTACAGGCGCAGCAGCACCTTGTGATCCTTGCGCTAAGAAGGCTGTACCTTGCAACCCTTGTGCAAAATCTCCATGCAGCGTGCCTGAGAAACAACCATGCGAACCATGCCAGAAACTTCAAGAAATGGCTAAGTAACAACACTTTCTCATTTTTCACAAAATCTGCTGCCATTATTTTAATAGACAGCAGATTTTTTTATAAATCATCTATTTATTTGATTACAAAATTTAGTAAATACCTTAAACTATATGTATTAATTGGGGAGAGGTATGGTTAAATCAAATTTAAAAGAACAAAAGGTTATCAAAAAGGCTGATTTAAAAGTCGTTGATAATAATGCTGTTAAAACAACAGCTTATAGTGATATTAATTTAAAAAAATGGCGGGAGTATGATCATATAAAAACAGATACTCTCTGGGAATTTCCTAACAGATTAAAAGAAGGCGGACATTCAAATGAATACCATGGGAATTATATTCCCCAGATTGCCCAGCAGATTTATGAAAGATACACCAAAAAGAATGATATCGTTTTGGATTTATTCTTTGGTTCAGGAACTTCAGGTATTGAAGCCATAAACATGGGAAGAAGATGCATTGGTGTTGAATTAAAAGATGAATTAGCAGAATCTGTTTCTGAAAAGTTCACACCAAAACAGCTTGTTACAGACGTTAATATTATCTGTGCTGATTCTGCCAGTGAAATAGCAAAAGAAAAGATTAAAGCCAGATTAGATATTATGGGAGCTAAAAAAGCTCAACTTTTAATGCTTCATCCGCCTTATGATGATATTATCAAGTTCTCTGATAAAAAAGAAGATTTATCTAACTGCGCAACTACAGAAGAATTTTATGATTTGTTTGAAAAAGTTGCAAAAAACGGATATGACCTTTTAGAAAAAGGACGTTTTGCCTGCCTTATAATAGGTGATAAGTACGCTAATTCTCAGCATATTCCACTCGGCTTTGAGTGCATGGCAAGAATGAATAAGCTCGGCTTCATTACTAAAGCAATTATTATTAAAGATATGCAGGGTAATGAGCGTGCAAAGGGAAAAACTGCAAATCTGTGGCGTTACCGAGCTCTTGCCGGAGGATTTTATATATTTAAGCATGAATATGTAATGGTTTTCCAAAAGGGGTAAATGTATTTGGCTAAAAGCGTAGCTACAGGCTTGATGATATTATGTTGAAAACTACTGAAAATGGACTTATTATTAAGGTTAAAATTGTTCCAAATTCTTCCAGAAACGAAATTATTTTGGAAGAAGAGTTTATTAAAGTTAAAGTTACTGCTCAGCCTATTGAAAATAAAGCCAATAAAGCTCTTATTGAATTTTTATCAAAACAATTTAAGCTGCCTAAAACAAGTATACAAATCATCAAGGGAGAAACTTCAAAAGACAAAACTATAATATTGTCAACTCAAGATGAAAATAAAAAGACAAATATAATTTCACAATTGACAAAATAGCTTAAAAAATATACTATTATATAAAAGAGGAAAAGGTGTTTTGTATGCATAAGCGTTGGTATGATGTTGATCCCACAGTAAGTTTGGCAGTAAGTTTGATGAGAAATGCCAATATAATGACACAGTACGAATGTGCTGATTTAATCATAAAAATATCAAAAGAAAACGGCATTGATTTAGCTGATAATATTTTAACTGATGCTTTTACTTATGTACTTAGAAGGTGGTACGATACAGACCAAAAAATAGCCGAAGCTTTTGAGTACTTAAAATGCCTACCTATAGATGTGCAGAAAGAGGCTGCACTTCAAATTATAAACCTTTTACAGGAAGCTGAAACTAAGTAAATGGATACTTTAATACACATTTGTACTAACCCTGCATTAATCTCGATTATATTATTATGTTTCTTATGTGTAAAAAAAATTAACGTGCTTCTTGCGATTATAATATCCACAATACTTGCCGGATTGACAGCAGGCTTGGATATTAGTCACATAATGAACACTTTTATATCAGGAATGGGTGGAAATTCTGAAACAGCTTTAAGTTACATCCTGCTTGGCGCTTTTGCTGCCACAATGGCACATTCAGGATTTACCAATATAATTTCAGGCAAAATAAACAAAGTTGTTGATGGCAAAAAATATGTTTTATTTGGTATTCTTGCACTTATAGCTATGGCTTCACAGAATATTGTACCAATACACATAGCATTTATTCCTATTATAATTCCCCCCCTTCTTGGGATAATGAATAAGCTAATGGTTGACCGCAGGGCAGTTGCATGTATACTTGCGTTCGGGTTAAAAATGCCTTACATTGCTATTCCTGCAGGATTCGGGCTTATATTCCAAAACCTAATAGCAGATAATATGATACAAAACGGAGTAAATGTCTTAAGAAATGATATATGGAAATATACATCAATACTTGGACTGGGAATGATTGCAGGGCTTATCGTTGCAGTATTTATTACATATAGAAAGCCAAGAATTTATCAGGAAAAAGATAATTCTGCGCCTGAAATTCAAGCTTCAAAATTCCTTTTAAAACACTGGATTGTAATTATTGCGGCACTGGCTACATTTGTTGTACAGCTAATAACAAAATCGCTTCCGCTAGGCGCTCTTGTCGGACTGGGTATAATATTTTCATTTAAAGTCATTCCTCAGGAAAAAATGGATCATATGATGAATGAAGGGATTTACCTGATGGGCTATATAGCTTTTGTCATGCTTGTTGCTGCAGGATTTGCCAATGTTCTCAAAGAAACCGGCTCGATTGAAACACTAGTTAATACACTGCTTCCCATATTACCTTCAAATATTTATCTGAGCTCTTTATTTATACTTATAATAGGTTTATTTATAACTATAGGAATTGGAACTTCATTTGGTACAATCCCTATACTAGCAGTTCTTTTTATCCCTATTTGTGTAAAGCAGGGATTTAATCCGCAGCAAATAATAGTTCTTCTTGCAGCAGCTGCGGCACTTGGAGATGCAGGCTCACCGGCTTCTGATACGACATTAGGTCCGACATCCGGATTAAATGCTGATGGACAGCACAATCACATCTTTGATACCTGTATACCAACATTCCTGCATTATAATATCGCATTAATAACATTTGCTCTGCTTGGAATTTGGCTTCTACATTAATTAGCCGTTTAATCCATAGTTGAAATCTTCTTGAATGTTGCTAGAAAGCATAGACTTGATAGATTCCATATAAGCATTAACTTCTTCAAGTTCAGCACTTGCTGTAGTTATTTGCGCATCTATTGCAGTTTCCCAGGCAGTTAACTCATCAAATTGATCTTGATATTTTGCAGTTAATTTATCAATTTCAGCTTCGAAATCAGGCATTTCTGTATAATCAGTATACTGTTCCTGTAAAGTTTCGTCGCCTTCAAAAATTTCTTTATAATGTCTTCTTAAAGCATTTGTTTCAGCAGATTTTAAAGACTGAGCATCAGCCTGTGAATATGTGCCTAAAGTTTTTTGACTCTGCCACTGAGTAATTTCAAGGTTCAGCTGGTTTCGTCTTAACTTGTAGCTTAATAGTGTTTCGTGTAAATTTGCGATTGCCATTTTAATTCACCATCTTTTTTCAGTCTTACATATATATAAAGTATTTAAAAAATATGTGATTTCAAAAGGCTTAAATATTGTTACAAAAGTTAACATTTAGCTGCAGTAAGGCGCTAAAAAGCCCTCTACAACTGGGCTCATAACATTTGATATAAAATATTATGTTTAAATTTATCAAAAATATTGCTATAACTCGCATTAAGCATTTTGGAAAAATACAATTTTGACAGTTTTTATTGTTAAAATTTGTTACAATATTTCTGAAATACCTAAAGTTTTTGAAAAAAATGCCGATAACAAACATAACATTTTATATCAAATGTTATGTTAAATTAAAAAGGAGAAACACATGACAACATTCAGTTTACAAAAAGCACTCGCCTCCGAATCATATGCACAAAAATGCTGGCAGGATTACTACTACGGCGGAAATACAATGAAAATTGACGCTGACTCAATCGAAAAAATCAATAATAATTATAAAGGTATAATCCAAAATTGGAAAGCAGAAAGCTCTGAAGATGAAAATGTGTATGAAACAGCAGACTCCGATTTCAATCCAGACAACTATAATATAAATACAGGGAAATCCAAAGTTCGAGCCGGATTGGATGCAGCAGCAGGAGTTGCAGGACTTGCCATGGGAAGCGTTGCTAAAAATGTAGGCAAAAAAGCTTTTGATAAAACAATAAGCAAAGCGGCTAGCAATTGGGTTAATGGTGATCTATTTCAAAACAACGCGCTGCGATGCGCTCAAGAGGCGAAAGCTACCACCATTGATTGTATGCAGTCAATGGGAGAAGAAGGATGCAAACGCTGGAACTTATTAAAAGATGGCGAAAATTTTGATGATTGTGTAAACAGAATGGCTGAAGAAAACTATCAATCCACTTATCAAGAACATATGGAAAACGGTTACTCGGAACAGAAAAATGCGTATTCTCAGGATTCTGACGCACAAGACCGTTCCTGGATGATAAGTGCACCACTTGCTCTTGCAACCGGGACAATGTACATGGCTGATAAGCCTAATAAAGATGAAAAAGAGGCTTGCGATGATTTAAAAGACGAAATGAATATATATCAGCAAAATCTGACTGCCATTCAATCAGATATGGGAGATATTAATGAAGCAGTCAAAGCCTCTACACAGGAAGCACAAGAAATTTCTGAACAAAATTCAGAAGAAATACAAGACAAGCAAGATGAGTACGAAACCTACAAAGAAACTTATTTCGCACTAAAAGCAAAGATAGATGCTGGTGAAACATTAAGCGAAGCTGATAAACAAAAATATAATGAAGCAATCGAATATATGGGCTCAATTGGTGTAGACATTAATACACTTACGGATGAAGCATCAGAAAATATATCAGACATCAATAATGAGAATGCTGAGCACCAATCAAACTTAGAAGACGCTGCTGATACAGTCCAAACTGTACAAGAAACAACAGATTTTGCCGAAAGTTTTGATGAATCCACCCGGCTTATGTGTTTTGTTGAAGCGGCATCTCAAACAACAAATGTTGTATCAGGCGCCAAAGCTGCAAGAGATTCTGCTCGATTTGCAAGTGCATTTGGGAGTGCAAGCGCCTGGGCTTATGCATTCACAGCAATGGCAACAGCTGGAGCCGGCATGAGCGGAACCGGAGTTGTAGAACAGACATCCTGGGGAATAAGTGTCGGTAAAGAGATTGATGCCAGAAAAGATATTCAATCGCTCAATGCGCAAACAGCAGATATTGTTTCTGAATCGACAGAAAATTTTGAAGCCGCTACCGAAGACTTGGAAACTATCACTGAAGAAGTCGAAGAAACAACGCCGGAAAAGGATATTCCGACAGAAACAAAAGAAGAGCCGGAAACAAAAGAACCGGAGGATGACAAAAAGGACTAGGTTAAATCCTTAAGCTCGTCTTGTTTATAAGCCGCAACAGCAAGGGCATCGCAGCGTTCATTATATTCATGACCGGCATGACCTTTTACCCAGATAAATTCAACTTCGTGTTTTTCTTTTGCTGCAAGGAGTCTTTTCCATAAATCAACATTTTTAACAGGAGATTTGCCAGCAGTTTTCCAGCCTTTTTTAATCCAACCATCTATCCAATGATTATTAAAAGCATCAACCACATATTTACTATCAGAATATAATGTTACAGAGCATGGTTTCTTTAAAGCTTCCAGCCCGGTGATAACAGCCAGCAGTTCCATCTGGTTGTTTGTCACACATTTAAAGCCTTCTGACAATTCTTTTTCATGCTTAATGCCATTAGCATCTTTATGTACTAAAATGGTGCCGTAGCCACCAGGTCCCGGATTTCCGCTACAAGCACCATCTGTATAAATTTCTACCTTGATCTTTTCTATCACTCTTTCACCGAATAAACTTAAGCTGCTACGCCTTTAATTTCAGAAATAAGGTATTTTGCAACCCATTCAAAATCTTTGTTATTATTAGCAGCTTTTTTAAGATATTCAACAGAAGCTTCGCCAATTCTAATAAGAGTCATCGCAACAACCCCGCGTTTAACGCCTCTTACAACTTGCAATTGATGAACAAGCTCTGGCACTACAGATTTACCTTTATCTACAAGAATATTTTCTATTCTATTTTTTGTTGTATTATCTGCTGTTTCTAATTTGCCTAGAATTTCTTCAACTGATTGCATATCTTTCTCCTTCATATTTTATTCATCCTTTGCAATTTTATTATATCCCATATTTTGTCAAAATTAAGATTTCCTTACATAATCTTAATATCGGGATAAATTTATTGTGGTAGATTGAAAAGTGCCAGTTGAGCGCTTTTCATATCCTCTCCACTCGGCTTATTGTAACAAAATCTTTACATGACACCTATTAAGTGTAAATTATACAAATTTTTTGTTTTTTATAGTAATATATAGAAGTTAGTAAAAAATTTAATTGGTGCATAACGCACCTTTAGAAAAGGAGGCACATGAATTGACAATTGTATCATCTTCACTTGACGAGCTTGAAAAGCAAAACTTGGACAAAGTAAACTTAGGACAACACGTTCTTGCAGAATTTTTTGAATGTGATCCCAACATTCTTAATAGCAATGATAAAGTAGAAAAGTACATGATAGACGCGGCTCTTGAGTGCGGTGCAACAATCGTTCAAAAGTGCTTTCATATGTTCAATCCGTACGGTGTTAGCGGGGTCGTAATTATTTCTGAAAGTCATCTGGCTATACATACATGGCCGGAATTAGGTTATGCAGCTGTTGATTTGTTCACCTGCGGTACCAAATGCGATCCAAAAGTTGCATATGAATTTTTGAAGAAAAAATTTAACTCTAAAAAAGCTTCTTTCACAGAACTAAAAAGAGGCATAATTGATAGAGAGACACTGAAACTTGCAGAACAACCATTCGAAATAGCAGAACAATTTGAAGATTAACCAATAAAAAAGGAAACTGTAAAAAGTTTCCTTTTTTATTGGTTAACACTTGATAACAATCCCATTACGTTTTGTGCTTTAAGGTTTCTGGATGAAGCTAAAAGAGTGGCAGATGCCTGCTGTAAAATCTGGTAACGGATGTAATTTGAGGACTCCTCTGCTATATCGGCATCTCGCACCGTTGAACGGAAGGATATTAAATTATTTAACTTTATTGACTGCGCCTCTGATACACTCTCCAAACGGT